>TARA_R110002050_G_scaffold151445_4_pt1 | contig 11510 bp, 7 predicted proteins | sample TARA_R110002050 | Tara Oceans TARA_R110002050 (sample SAMEA4396988) | marine metagenome | biome: Polar Biome; feature: [DCM] deep chlorophyll maximum layer (ENVO:01000326); material: water (ENVO:00002006), including particulate matter (ENVO:01000060) such as... | depth 25 m
ACCTTAGATATCCAAATAAAAACCTTACCACATCAGCCTGGTGTGTATCAATATTTTGATGTAGATGAGCGTTTAATCTATGTTGGTAAAGCTAAAGATATAAAAAAGCGTGTAAGCAGTTACTTTAACAAGCATCACGATTATGGTAAAACACGTGTTTTAGTTAAAAATATTGCTTCAGTAAAACACATCGTTGTAGAAACTGAAAACGATGCTTTATTACTAGAGAACAACCTAATTAAAAAGTATAAGCCTAAGTATAATGTTTTATTAAAAGATGATAAATCTTATCCTTGGATATGTATTAAAAAGGAACGTTTTCCTAGAGTATTCCCAACAAGACGCGTTATTAAAGACGGTTCAGAATATTTTGGACCTTATACAAGTATGAAAACCGTAAAAACGCTTTTGGGTTTAATAAAAGGCTTATACCAATTAAGAACTTGTAATTATGATTTATCCGAATCTAAAATTGGATCCGGAAAGTATAAAGTCTGCTTAGAATATCACTTAGGTAATTGTTTGGGTGCTTGTGAAGGTTATGAAACTGAAGAAGAATATCAAGCAAATATTATTGCGATTAGAGAAATTTTAAAAGGTAATTTTAAAGATTCTTTACAGCAATTTAAAATTCAGATGCGTCAACATGCAGAAGCTATGCAGTTTGAAGATGCTCAGAAAATAAAAGAAAAACTTGAGGTTTTAGAAAACTACCAAGCTAAGTCAACCATTGTAAATCCTAAGATTAGTAATGTAGATGTGTTTACTATTGTCAGTGATGAGACTTATGCTTATGTAAATTTTTTGCAATTAAGTTATGGTTCAATTATTAGGTCACATACTTTAGAATTAAAAAAGAAATTACAAGAATCAGATTCAGATTTATTAGAATTAGCAATTACAGAGATTAGGCAACGTTTTAATTCAAACTCAAAAGAAATTTACGTGCCTTTTAAAGTCAATTTAGGAAATGATTTAAAAATCACAGTACCCAAACTTGGTGATAAAAAAAGTATTCTAGATTTATCAATCAGAAATGCTAAGTATTTCAGAATGGATAAATTTAAACAGGTAAAACTTGTAGATCCAGACAGACATGCTAATAGAATTATGGCACAAATGAAAGCCGATTTACGTTTATCTGAAGAGCCAAGACATATTGAGTGTTTTGATAATTCTAATATTCAAGGAACAAATCCGGTTGCTGCATGTGTGGTTTTTAAAAATGGAAAGCCAAGTAAAAAGGATTATAGAAATTTCAATATAAAAACTGTTGTAGGCCCAGATGATTTTGCATCGATGGAAGAAGTGGTTTACAGACGTTACAAACGTTTGGTTGAAGAAGAGCAACCATTGCCTCAACTTATTATCATTGATGGTGGAAAAGGGCAATTATCTTCAGCGTTAAAAAGCTTAGATGTCTTAGGATTACGCCAAAAAATCGCTATCATTGGTATAGCAAAACGATTAGAAGAGTTGTTTTACCCAGATGATCCAATTCCGTTGTATTTAGACAAGAAAAGTGAAACCTTAAAAATAATACAACAATTAAGAAATGAAGCGCATCGTTTTGGAATAGAGCATCACAGAAATAGAAGAAGCAAAGGTGCATTAACAACAGAGTTAGAAAATATTTCTGGTGTTGGAGAGCAAACCATTGTAGATTTAATGAAACAATTTAAAACCGTAAAACGAATTGCTAATGCTAAGTTAGATGAGCTTGAAGCAGTAGTAGGAGTTTCTAGAGCGAGTAAAGTTTATAATTATTATCACAAAGAATAAATTGTAGTTAGTTAATACGCTGCAATTAAAAATACAACCCATCGGTTATAACTAATGAACATAAAACATCTCATAATATTCTTATTTTTTATAGCTTTTTTGCCCTTAAAGGCTCAAGATACTATAGTGAAAAAAGAACCTAAAGTAGGTTTGGTACTAAGTGGAGGAGGCGCTAAAGGCTTTGCTCATATAGGTGTTTTAAAAGTGATTGACAGCTTAGGTATAAAAGTAGATTACATTGCTGGTACAAGTATGGGAGCGATAATTGGGTCGCTATATGCTTCAGGGTATTCTGGTAAGGAACTAGAAATAATGTTTGAGACTCAAAATTTTGATGAGTTAATTAATGATGCATTTCCGAGAGGTTCTAAATCTTTTTACGAACGAGAAAATGCAGAGAAATATGCTGTAACCTTACCCTTTAATAATTTTAGAATTAGTTTACCTTCTGCATTGTCTCGTGGTCAGAATGTTTATAATTTATTATATCATCTTATGCTTCCTGTGGATGATATAGAAGATTTTAGCAAATTACCGATTCCTTTTTTTTGTATAGCGACAGATATTGAGACCGGTGAATCATTACTTCTTGAAAAAGGTAAATTAGCAGAGGCAGTTTCTGCAAGTGCTGCTTTGCCTTCGTTGTTTCAACCTGTTGTAATTGGTGATAGAATTCTTGTAGATGGTGGTGTTACAAATAATTTTCCGGTTGAAGAATTGCGTGCTAAAGGCATGGATTTAATTATTGGCGTTGATGTTCAAGATGGATTAAAAGATCGTGAATTGCTTAAATCAGCTCCAGACATTCTTTTTCAAATTAGTAATTTCAGAACTATTAAAGCAATGAAAACTAAGACGAATTTAACGGATATTTATGTGAAGCCAGACATTACTAATTACTCAGTAATTTCATTCGATGAAGGTGAGGATATTATTAGTAATGGAGAAGCCGCAGCGAGAGTACAATTGTTAAAGTTGCAACAGGTAAAAAAACAGCAATTAAAAACTAAAGAGCACGTACAGGTAAAAGTTTTAGATAGTTTAACTATAAATCATGTCAGTTTAGAGGGGAATGAACGTTATACGCGATCTTATTTAATAGGGAAACTAAAATTAAAAGGAAGTGAGAGGATAAGTTATGCAGACTTTAAGCAAGGTATAAACAGCCTTATTGCTACAAATAATTTTGATACGTTTAGATACCATTTAACACCTACAGAAAATGAGTCTGAATTTAATCTTACAGGAAAAGTAACTGAGTCCGAAACGTCAACCTTCTTAAGATTAGGGATTCATTTTGATGAGCTCTATAAAAGTGCGATACTCGCTAACTTAACAAAAAAGAAGTTGTTGTTTAATAATGATATTGCTTCTTTAGATATCATTTTAGGAGATAATTCTAGGTATAATTTCGATTATTTTATTGATAAAGGGTACTATATAAGTTTAGGAGCCAAATCACGATATAATCAATTTAATAAAAGCATAAGTCCATTTCTGGCTTTAGACGAGAGTTCATCATTATTAGTGGATGTAAACAAGCTAGAGGCAGAAGTTTCAGATTTTACAAACCAACTGTATTTGCAAACTATATTTCAGAAAGATTTTGCTCTAAGACTTGGAGGTGAGTATAGGCGATTTAAAATTACTTCTGAAACTATTGTAGAGAACGAACAATCTAATGAGACAACTTTTGAAAATACAGATTATTTTAGTGTTTATGGTAATTTAATATACGATGATTATGATAATGCCCATTTTCCCAAAAGTGGTTTTTATGTAAATGGCGACTTTCATTTGTATTTAAAAGGGTCTGGTTTTAATACTAATTTTAATGAATTTTCTATTGCTAAGGCCGATTTAGGTTATGCGTTTAGCTTTAATGATAAGTTAGCTTTAAAAACGGAAATAAATGGAGGATTTAAAATAGGAAGTAAATCTACAACCACCTTAGATTTTGCATTTGGGGGCTATGGTGCTAATTTTATAAATAATTTTTATTCGTTTTATGGTTATGATTTTATCTCCATTATTGGAGATAGTTTTGTGAAGTCTACTTTTACTTTAGATTATGAGTTTCATAAAGGTCATCATATTCTTGGTGCTGCAAATTTTGCCAATATTGATGATGGTCTGTTTGAAACGGGTGAGTTTATCTCATCACCAAATTATACAGGTTATGCCTTAGGTTATTCTTTAGAAACATTTATTGGGCCTTTAGAAGGTAAATATTCTTACTCGCCAGAAACAGGCACTAGTTATTGGTATTTTAATCTTGGATTTTGGTTTTAAAAGGTCCTTTTTATTTTATTTCAAGAATTCACTTAATTTTTCGATATTTGTAGAACATGAAAGTATTCTGGCAAGACATAAAACTTCACTTACACTTCCTTATCAAAAGGAATCCAGAATAGCTTGCATTTTTTGTACCTTTAAAGCAAATAGGGTTTATACAATTAGTATATAAACGTTTCAACTTTTAAACCATTCAAAAAATGCCATTTTATCATAAATTAGGGAAAATTCCACCAAAACGTCACACGCAGTTTAAAAAACCAAACGGTGACTTCTATTACGAGCAATTGTTTGGTACTATTGGTTTTGACGGTATGTCTACCAACAGTTACCACGAACAACGACCAACACAAGTAAAAGAAATAAAAAAACAATATAGTGTTGCACCTAAAATTGCGAAAGCAAACAATATGCAATCGTATCGTTTGCATGGTTTTAAAGTAAAGCCAGAAAACGATTATTTAGACAGTCGTAAAATTGTTTTGACCAACAGCGATTGTAATATCATTTTAGCTGCGCCAAAAGAATCAACTAGAGATTATTTTTATAAAAATACAGATTCAGATGAGTTGATTTTTATTCATAAAGGCACAGGGAAATTAAGAACCATGTTGGGTAATCTCGATTTTAAATACGGAGATTATTTACTAGTGCCAAGAGGTGTTATTTACAAGATGGATTTTGATACAGAGGATAATCGACTATTTATAGTAGAATCTTACCGACCAATTTACACGCCAAAGCGTTATCGAAATTATTTTGGACAACTATTAGAACATTCACCATTTTGTGAGCGCGATTTGCGTCAGCCACAAGAATTAGAAACGTATAATGAATCTGGTGACTTTTTAATAAAAATAAAAAAGCAAGGTGATATTTTTGAAATGGTCTATGCATCGCATCCTTTTGATGTTGTAGGTTATGATGGCTATAATTATCCTTATGCCTTTTCAATCCACGATTTTGAACCCATAACAGGACGTGTACATCAGCCACCACCTGTGCACCAAACTTTTGAAACCGATGCCTTTGTAATTTGCAGTTTTGTGCCGCGATTATACGATTATCATCCACTTGCTGTGCCAGCACCTTACAACCATAGTAATATAGATAGTGATGAGGTCTTGTATTATGTAGATGGTGATTTTATGAGCAGAAACGATATTGCTGCAGGTCATATTTCTCTGCATCCAGCTGGTATTCCTCATGGTCCACATCCAGGTGCTATGGAACGCAGTATTGGTAAAGTGAAAACAGACGAATTGGCTGTTATGGTAGATACCTTTAAACCATTACAGGTTACGGAAGAGGCTATGAAAATAGCAGATGAAGATTATTACAAATCTTGGTTAGAGCATTAAAAAAACTAAATTAAATAAAAACTCTACACTCCCAAATTTGAGTTCCTTTCTCTGTGAAGGTTAATATGGGCTTTTAACATGAAAGATATTAAAAATGTAAACTACGGTTTAGAAAAAATATTCGAAGGCGCACAAGATTTTTTGCCGCTTTTAGGTACAGATTATGTAGAATTTTATGTTGGTAACGCAAAACAAGCTGCTCACTTTTATAAAACAGCATTTGGTTTTCAATCGTATGCATATAAAGGTTTAGAAACGGGTTCTAAAGATTCTGTGAGCTATGTTTTAAAACAAGATAAAATCCGATTAGTACTCACAACACCTTTAAATAGTAAATCTGAAATCAACAAACACATCGTTCAACATGGTGATGGTGTTAAAGTTGTAGCCCTTTGGGTAGAAGATGCACGTAAATCTTATGAAGAGACTACAAAGCGAGGAGCAAAATCATATATGGAACCAACGGTTGAAAAAGATGAGTTTGGTGAGGTTGTAAGAGCTGGTATCTATACTTACGGAGAAACTGTGCACATGTTTGTAGAGCGTAAAAATTACACAGGCACATTTATGCCTGGTTTTGTTGAATGGAAAAGTGATTATAATCCAGAGTCAGCAGGTTTAAAATATATAGATCACATGGTTGGTAATGTGGGTTGGGGAGAAATGAATACTTGGGTAAAATGGTATGAAGACGTTATGGGCTTTGTTAACTTTTTATCTTTTGATGATAACCAAATTCACACAGAATATTCAGCATTAATGAGTAAGGTGATGAGTAATGGTAATGGTCGTATTAAATTTCCAATTAATGAGCCAGCAGAAGGAAAAAAACGTTCTCAGATTGAAGAGTATTTAGACTTTTACGAAGGGTCTGGAGTGCAACATATCGCTGTTGCAACGGATGATATAATTACAACAGTATCAAAATTAAAATCAAGAGGTGTTGAGTTTTTATCTACACCACCAGAAGAATATTATAGAGCAGTTCCTGGTCGCTTAGAGGAGCATAGCCATGCACTAAGTGAAGATATTGAAACTTTAAAAAGTTTGGGTATTATGATAGATGCTGACGAGGAAGGTTATTTGCTGCAAATATTTACAAAGCCAGTAGAAGATAGACCAACACTTTTCTTTGAAATTATTCAAAGAATGGGAGCACGAGGATTTGGTGCAGGTAACTTTAAAGCGTTATTTGAGTCTATTGAGCGAGAACAAGCCAAAAGAGGTACGCTTTAAACTGATTTTTATTGTTTTGTTATATTTGGAATAGTAATTGTATTTAAGATAATTGTAACACTAAAAATGCGTTACATTAATTATATTTACAAACTAGGAGTTATGAAATATTTATTTACCATAATATTATTTTTTATAGGAATCGAAGCCACAAGCGTTGATGAGCAATCGGCTTTTCAGGATGGTGAATGGTTTAAATTTGAAATGAGCTATAGTGGTTTTTTAAAAGCCGGAAACGCTACAATGACCGTCAAAGAATCTAATTTAGATGGCAAAGAAGTGTATCATGTAGTAGGTAAAGGTTGGACAACAGGAGCAATAAAATGGTTTTTTAAAGTAAAGGATCGCTATGAAAGTTATTTTGATAAGGAGACTGGTGTGCCTTATAAGTTTATTAGAAAAATAGACGAAGGTGGGCATACTAAAGATATCGAAATTAAATTTGATCACAAAAACAGAAAAGCTGAGGTACATAATAAAAAGAAGAAAAAGGTTACCACGGTAGCTACCGAAAAAGATGTGCAAGACATGGTTTCTATGTATTACCATCTGCGTAATAAAATCGATATGGCATCTTTAAAGAAAGGTGATGAAATAAAAACAAATATGTTTTTCGATGAAGAAAATTACGGCTTTAAACTGAAATATTTAGGAGAAGAGACTATTAAAACCGAATTTGGTAAGGTAAAGACTTTAAAGTTTAGGCCTTACGTTATGGCTGGTCGGGTTTTTAAAGAAGAGGAGAGTTTAACATTATGGGTAAGTGCAGATAAGAACAAAATTCCTTTAAAGATACAAGCAGATTTAGCTGTAGGTTCTTTACGTGCAGAACTGGTTTCTTTTAAAGGTTTAAAGCACTCCTTTCAAATAGAATATTAAGATTATTTAGTATATGGCAGAACAAGCTAATTACGATGAAATTATAAAAGAACTTCAAGAGAAGTATACAAAAATTGATCAAGATACAGACGACCATTTATACGGCTTGCTATATAGCAAGCCGATTACATATTGGGATTATATACAGACAGATGCGTTATTGAATTTACAGATACAACGCACAACACTACCAGATGAAATGGTATTTATTGCTTATCATCAAATTAATGAGTTGATTTTTAAAATGATACTTTGGGAAATTTCTCAAGTAGCAGAAAAAGAAGATTTAGATGTTACCTTCTTTGAAAACAAGCTTATGCGAATTAGTCGATATTTCGATATGCTGTCTACATCTTTCAATATTATGAGAGAAGGTATGGAAGTTGAACAGTATATGAAATTTAGATATACATTAACGCCTGCAAGTGGTTTTCAAAGTGCGCAATATAGATTTATTGAATTTTCATCTACCGAATTGATTAATCTTATCGATTATAGATTTAGGAAAGATATAGATAGAGATACACCTTTTACGCATGCTTTTGAGCACTTATATTGGCAAGCCGCAGGAAAAGATCATAAAACAGGAAAAAAATCGACGCTTTTAGTTAATTTTGAAAAACGTTATAAGGATGAATTTTTAAGGTTTATGAAAACCTATAACACTAAGAATCTTTGGACACGTTTTAAAGAACTTCCTGTAAAAGACCAGAAAAATGAAGAGCTTATAAAAGCTATGAAACATTACGATTATACTGTAAATGTTTCTTGGGTAATGGCTCATTACAATGCTGCTAAACATTATATAGATAGTGGTATTGGTGATGGTGAAGCTACTGGTGGAAGTGATTGGAAAAAATATATGCATCCAAAATACCAGAAACGCATTTTCTTTCCGGAATTGTGGAGTGCAGACGAAATTGAAAATTGGGGAAATAATTTATAATTAGCTTAATTAATGCAGTTAAAACCATTAACCGTAATAGTAGTAATTGCTATAAGTATTTTTGCTTGCAAGGAAGATAATTCAGCGGAAATAGAATACAACAAAGAACTTGCTGAAATAGTTGAAGAAGAAAAAATTCTTGAATTTGGGTTTGATCGTAAAAACTATGAATTTAAACGTGACACCATTAAAAGTGGTGATACGTTTGGTGTAATCTTAGAACGTAATAATATTGGGTATCCTGATATTTTTCAAATTGCTGAAAAAGCAAAAGATACGTTTGATATCAGAAAACTTCAAGTAGGTAAACCATATACCTTACTTTATGCTAAGAAAAATCTAAAAGATAGCATTCAGAAGCCTACAACATTTATTTATCAAAACAACTTAGAAGATTATGTTGTTATTGATTTTAGAGATTCCATTCAAGCTTATAGAAGTAAAAAACCCGTCACTTATGTTGAAAAAACAGCAACAGGTATTATAGAAAGTAGTATTTCTTCAACTTTGGAAGATAAAGGTTTAAGTCAGAAGTTAGCTTACAAAATGGCAGATGAAATTTATGCTTGGACTATTGATTTTAGACGACTGCAAAAAGGTGATAGATTTAAAGTTATATACACAGATAAGTTTATTGATGATTCTATTTATGCAGGTGTTCATAATGTAAAAGCAGCATATTTTGAGCATAATGGTGATTCTTTATATGCTTTTGAATTTGAAACAGATTCTATAAAAGGAATAGTAGATTATTTTAATGAGGACGCTAAGAATTTAAGACGTGCATTTTTAAAAGCGCCTGTTCAGTTTAGTAGAATATCATCAAGATATAATTTAAAACGAAGAATTGCGTATTACGGAAATAAAGTAAGACCACATAAAGGAACCGATTTTGCAGCACCAATTGGCACACCTATAATGGCAACGGCAAACGGAACTGTTGTAGAATCTACCAGAAGAGGAGGGAACGGAAAATACGTTAAAATTAGGCATAACGATACATACTCAACACAATACCTTCACATGAGTAGGCAAAATGTTAAAAAAGGAGAGTTTGTAAAACAAGGTGACATTATAGGTTTTATTGGTATGACGGGTAATACTGGTGGTCCGCATGTGTGTTATCGTTTCTGGAAAAATGGAAAACAAGTAGATCCATTTAAACAGAAATTGCCAGAAGCAAAACCAATTTCAGATAGTTTAAAAGTTAAATACCTAGAATACGTTAAGCCTATTAAACAGAGATTAGATGATATCTTTTTCTTAGAGGCAGAACCAAAAATAAAAGAAAACACAATAACTGAAGATCCAATTTTATAACTAAAATAATGGCATTAAAATCAACGAACCCAACCACAACAGAAGCTTGGAAAAAATTGCAAGCACATTTTGAAACTATTAAATCTCAGCATTTAAAAGATATGTTTAGTTCTGATGCTAATAGGGCAGATGAATTAACCTTAACGTGGGAAGATTTTTATGTCGATTTTTCTAAAAATAGGGTCACAAAAGAAACTGTTGATTTGTTAATTGAATTAGCAAATGAGCTTGATTTAAAAGATGCAATTTCAAAATATTTTGATGGTGATATTATTAATGCCACAGAAGGCAGAGCCGTTTTGCATACAGCTTTAAGAGCGCGGAAGAATGCAACTGTTTTAGTTGATGGTGAAAACGTAATTCCTGAAGTACATGAAGTAAAGAAAAAAATAGAAGGTTTTACAAATTCTGTAGTCAGTGGAGAACATAAAGGACATACTGGTAAAGCTATAACTGATATTGTTAATATAGGTATTGGTGGTTCTGATCTTGGACCAGCTATGGTTGTAGATGCACTTCAGTTTTATAAAAATCATTTAAGTACACATTTTGTTAGTAATGTCGATGGTGACCATTACCAAGAGGTTATTAAGAACTTAAACCCTGAGACAACCTTATTTGTTATTGTATCAAAAACTTTTACAACTCAAGAAACATTGTCTAATGCAAATTCAATTAGAGCTTGGTTTTTAGAATCTCAACCAAAAGAAGCTGTTGCAAGCCATTTTGTTGCTATTTCTACAAATATTGAAAGCGTTAAAAACTTCGGAATTGATGAAGCTAATATTTTCCCAATGAAGGATTGGGTTGGTGGTCGTTTTTCACTGTGGAGTGCTGTAGGTTTGTCTATAAGTTTAGCTGTAGGTTATAAGCATTTTGAAAGTCTTTTAGAAGGTGCGCACAAAATGGATGAGCATTTTAAGACTACTGATTTTAATGATAATATTCCTGTAATTTCAGCATTATTAACGGTTTGGTACAATAACTTTTTTGAATCTGAAAGTGAAGCTATAATTCCATATACACAATACTTAAATCAGTTTGCAACCTACCTTCAACAAGGTATAATGGAAAGTAATGGTAAAAGTGTAGATAGAAATGGAAACAAAGTAAATTATCAAACTGGAACCCTAATTTGGGGAGAGCCAGGTACAAATTCGCAACATGCATTTTTTCAATTGATCCACCAAGGTACAAAACTGATTCCTACAGACTTTATTGGATATGTTGAATCCCTGTATGGTAATAAAGACCATCATAATAAATTAATGTCTAACTACTTCGCTCAAACAGAGGCGCTAATGAATGGTAAAACGGAGGCTGAGGTTTTGTCTGAATTAAAAGATCAGTCACTATCACAGAAGGAAATTTCTAAATTATTACCATTTAAAGTGTTTGAAGGTAATAAGCCCACAACCTCTTTATTAATTAATAAGCTATCTCCAGAAAGCTTAGGGAAATTGATTGCAATGTACGAGCACAAAATTTTTGTGCAAGGCATTGTTTGGAATATCTACAGTTATGATCAATTTGGTGTGGAGTTAGGGAAACAATTAGCAAAATCCATTTTAAATGAACTTGAAAAGGATAATATAAATGCTGTACATGATGCATCTACGCGTAATCTTTTAGCATTTTTCAAGAAAAACTGTTAAAAACTGTTAAAAAGTTTTAATAAATATAGTTGTGCG
>TARA_R110002050_G_scaffold111022_1_pt1 | contig 11499 bp, 17 predicted proteins | sample TARA_R110002050 | Tara Oceans TARA_R110002050 (sample SAMEA4396988) | marine metagenome | biome: Polar Biome; feature: [DCM] deep chlorophyll maximum layer (ENVO:01000326); material: water (ENVO:00002006), including particulate matter (ENVO:01000060) such as... | depth 25 m
AGATCGATTTTTGCTTTTTTAGTGCTCATATTTAGTAGTATTAGGTGTGTGTTTATAGGTTAAATGTTGCCGTTGAGGATGGCGAAAATCTCACGGGCACCTTCGAGTCTAGCTTGTGCTTGAGTGAGTCGAAGTGGGCACGGGTGAAACTCGTGCTCATCTGCTACCGCCTCGAGTTGATGCTCGAAGTCCTCGAGTTGATGGATAATTCGGTCGTGGGTCTTGTCTGATATTTTCATATTTAGTAGGTTATTCAGTAGGTTATAATTAAACGATGAGACTATAATAGTGAATAAGTTGTGAATCGTATATCACTAGTTTTGAACGTCAAGTGTAAAATAATGAAACTCAATAGCCATTTAATCCCTTTTTTGTAGGATATTACCAACGACTTATGCAATTGCTATCAATGACTTATGACTTCTATCAACGACTTACGTAAGATCTTATAGCCCGTAGTGAGCCGTAAATGCCCCACAAGCCACCCGATTTTCAGATGGCACCCTACCCCTAAAGGTCAGACGGGAGCCGTCAGAGGCGATGCCATACCTAATGAGATTCAGTCGCAGTAAGGGTTATTGAGAGTCAGTCTCATCCTATATTCACCCCCTAATAATACCTCCCAGCTGGCAGAAATAAATTGTTCCACGTGGAACATTAGAATGATTCTTAGGTGCTACTGAGTCCCAGTCTCATTAAAACTACAGCCCGAGTTATTGCGACCCTGTCTCATTTGGAGTTCGGTGCCTATTGCGATTGAGTCTCAGTCTCATTCCCACGACATGGGGGGAGGGGGTCAGAACTTTTTTGGCTTGTTTCTCTATATATATATAAACATGGGTATAAAAAAATATGCCACTCATAGGTTTTTGGACTTGACAGCCACTATCAAACAGGTGATACATAAGGAGTTCTCTTGATCATCATTACTCTTTCTCGCCTACGGCAGAAAGGTTTCTTATGTACCACAGGTGTATTGTATCATACATTGGGCTTGACACCTAAGTGCTAGTATAGAATACTTTATATTAAATGGAAGAGAAGGAAGAGTTAATGCAGGAGATAACCACGTCCATTCAGGACATATCTGAACAGAAGGAGTTCAGTAAGCTGAATAGTCTAAGTAGGTTTGCACCTGAACGGGTAGCTAAGATGCTATACCTGTATGCCACAGGATCTAGTCAGACCCGGCTAGTTAAGAAATACGGCTTCGATAGACATACTGTCATCTCAGTTCTTACGGACTATGCAGATCACATAGGTAAGTTCCGGGAACTGTCCGGAAGGATAGCCGCCAAGAACTACTTAGATATGTCTAGCCTAGAGGAGGACCTCATTGAGATAGTCCGGGACCGGTTAGAATCCGGGGAACTAGAAGCTACGTTCCGGGACCTTAAAGAACTTTCAATAGCTAAAGCTAATGCCGCACGGGAAGCACTGACCGCCCGGGGTGAGGCAACCAATATCACCGAGGACCGGAAAGTATATACCCAAGAGGACTACGAGGCTACCGCCAAGGCGGCAGAGGACCGGATCCGGAAACTGAAAGAAGCAGAAGTTATTGATGTCGATTAATTCAGAATACCATGAGGATGTACACGAGAACGTTCGGGCTATCTTATCCGAGCACTTCCCGAACTATATGTTCATAGTAATGAATGATGACGGAGAATTGTTCTATGACTACACTAACTTGCCAATCGGCAAGATGCTAATGCGAGAAGTCCGGGAAGAGCTAGAGGTAGACGAGCTTAACTTTGAATGGGTAGAGGAAGACGAAGACGAGGATATTTGATATGATATACGACAACCAAATACTAACGGAGGCAGAAGCTAAAGAAGTTTCGGATACCGTGCTTTCATTGAGTGATTCATTCACCAAGCGAGGATTCTTTAATACACTTGGTGCATCAGTATACTTAGATGACTTAATGGAATATGCTGGGCTAGCCGATAAAACAAACCCAGTGCTTAAAGCTAACTTCGGTAAGTTATACGAAAGCTTAATGAATCAGATGTCAGAGCTAATGGGTCTACCCGTTGAGTTCCACCCATACGGGGCACTACCCGGGTTCCATATCTTTGGAAAGGATTCCGCCGGAAAACAAGGACACACTCACGAGGACAAACCCTACCGTAGGATATACTGGTCAGAACCATTTGAATCTCCGTTTTCATTTACAGTAGCTATTAATATTCCGGACAAAGCAGGATTAGATGTATGGCTGGACAATGACACGGACCAACCTCAATACGTTGACTACAAGCCGGGACATATGTATTCGCACTTCGGTCATATCCTTCACCGCATAGCCGGTGTCGGTGAACCAACTGACGAAAATCCAAGGATTACACTTCAAGGGCACGGAGCTATACTGAGCCTAAGCAACAAGGTTGTTATTTATTTTTAATTAATGTCCATTGAATTTACACCTCATCCTATACTAGATACCCCTAGTGACGAAGAGATTCTTCTATTAGCAAAGAAAGATCCTCAGTTGCTCGAGGATCTGCACCGTGCTCACGAGGGCAGGATAGAAGCCGCTACTCACGATCCGGTCCGATACGGGTTTGAGTTAGAGGGATGGGGCAGGATCCGAGACGGACTAAAGGAATACAACGAGGTCCTTACCCTCGGGGGTAACAGATCCGGGAAGACTACCGGGTGTGCAAAGATAGTTATGCAATCCGTCATGGAGAACATGAACGGTCACATAGTTTGTTTCTCACAGAATGCGGATACCTCCGTCAAGGTTCAGCAAGCCGCCATGTGGGAGATGATGCCCAAGGAGTTCCGGAAGAAGACCAAGAGCACGGAGGGATACATTAACTTCTCTATGCAAAATGGATTCACCGGAAGCTCATTTATCTTTCCGGATACCCGGACCCGGGTTGACTTCAAGACTTACACACAGTTCTCAAATAACCAAACCATCTTAGAGGGTATGCAATTCGGGTTCCCTTCTAAGCCAGACCACCTAAACATGGGGGCATGGCTTGATGAGTATCTTGGTGATGCGGCTTTGGTTAACACACTTCGTTTCCGTTTGGCTACATTCAATTCAAAGATGATACTTGGGTTTACCCCCATCGATGGGTTCACACCATTCATCAGCGAGTATTGCACCAATGCAGAAACACTAGAGACGAGAGAGGCTAGCCTTTTAAATAACCGCCAGTTACCAATCCGGCAATACAGTCCCGGCAGAGATGCCGGCATTGTTTATCTGCACTCAGATGAAAATCCTTTTGGTGGTTATGAACGTCTAAGCAAAGACCTTAAGGGTCGCCCAGAGGAAGAGGTCTTAGTTCGTGCCTACGGTGTGCCGGTGAAGTCAATGACATCACTGCTACCTTTGTTCTCAACTGAGATAAATGTTCTTAGCGACATTCCAAACAAATACGGAATGACGTTCCCGGAGATTAATGACGATGACTACACCATTTACATGGTGATGGATCCGGCAGGTGCCCGGAACAGTGTAGCTATATGGGCGGCGGTTAACGAAGAAGGAGAGATATATATCTTCGATGAGTTTCCGGACCGGGGTGCACACGGTGAGTGGGCAATGTTCGGGGATCCAAAGTGGAAACGTGGACCAGCATCAAAGAAAATAGGCTACGATGTGCAAGGATACACCGATTTATTCCTAGGAATAGAGGAATCACACGGGGTAGAAGTCTTTGAAAGGATAGGGGATTCACGTTATTTTGCCCGGGAAAACGAGAATAATGACGACTTATTCACTACATTCTATGATCATGGCTTATCATTTGTACCATCAGATGGCAGGACACAGGACATGGGTATCAATGCACTGGACGATTGGTTTAGTTATAACCCCAATGCAAAGATTGATGATATGAATAAACCTCGTTGCTACATACACGAACGATGCGGCAACTTGATTGACAGTTTAATTAACTACAATGCCAACGGAAAAGCTGACGAACCACTAAAGGATTTCTTTGACGTGATTCGTTATCTACGTATGGCTAACCGGGGCGAAGGTCCTGACCATGTTACCAACAAGGACATGAAGGTAATACAAAAAACAACAGGAGGATATTAAATGGCTAAGATAAAAGCAACAGCATTAGCAGAAGAACTAGAGGTAGACTTTTTAACTATCTCTACTATCATTGAGGATAATGTTTCCGAAGATGATATTAGCGGCAAGGGTAAGAACACTTGGTTAACCGAGGATGCGGTCAGTATAGTTAAAGATAAACTAGATACACCTGAGCTAATCCCTAACTACTACACAGGTAAGGTAACACAACAGGCACCTAACCCTAACTATGTTTATGTTTATTTAAATGAATTAGGTAAACGAGTTCCGGTAGTTGTGCCACGTAGATTCAAGGGCAAACTAACTGATAAAATAATTAAGGTAGAAGAAATTACAGATAATGCAGGATCCAGCTACAGATACATCCCCACTAGACATCACTCTTGATCCGGATTTTATAGATCAACAGGTTGACCGGTTGCTATCTTGGGAGATACTCCAGAGGTATTGCAACAACCAAGAAAATATACCCATGAAACCTTTAGATTTGTGTGATAAAATCGGGGTGAATAAGGGCTATGTCCATCAGGTCATCACAACCGTTAGAAAAAAACTAAATGCAGAACGAAGATATTTTTGAATCCTTAACATATGTTGGGGATAAACCCAACGTCAAGGCTCTCCGCCGTGCTTACGATCAGACGGTGCTTGAGCTAGAACCATACTTTGATGTGTGCCGCACATCTTATGATGACCGCCGCAATTTCTGGAACGGTAAGTCCCGGGATCTCCGCAAGCACGGAGCAGATGCTTTCCCTTGGGAAGGTGCATCAGATATGGAGGCTCATACTATTGACGAACGTATTACACGTTTGGTATCTTTGTTTATGTCAGCACTTACTCGTGCAAATATCCGGGCATTCCCCGTTGAGATCGGTGACATCGGACGTTCAAAGGTTGTTTCAAACTTTCTCCGTTGGATGGTTACAAGTGGTTACATTAATCGGTTCGCCGAAGAAATGGAACTAGGTGCTAATTATATGCTAGAACGAGGGTTAATGGTTACATACGTAGGTTGGAACCGGGAAGATACTCGGTTCAAACAAACTGTAACCATGGATCAGATAGGACAAATGAACCCAGAGATCTATCGCTCCATCCTTGATGGGGGTAACGATGACGAACTCGCCGCTTTTGTTGAGACTACGTTTGATGGTATCAATATTAAAACAGCAAAAAAAGCTATCAAAGAACTTCGCAATACTAGCGAGACGGTTCTTCCTTTGATCCGCCGTCTAGTAGATGCACCTGAAATTAAAACACTTTCCCCTGACGGAGATTTCTTTTTCCCTAGTTATGTTACTGATCCGCAACGAGCACCTTATTGCTTCTGGCGGACATCATACACAGCCCAAGAGCTAGAGGGTAAGGTTCTTACGGACGGATGGGATGCGGACTTTGTTCAGCACATCATTGAAAGGTATCGCGGAACAAGCGACAACATGGTTGATCGTGATAGCGATCAGAACCGTAGTATGATCTTTACTGATAATACTGATCAGCAAGACGAACTAATTGAAATTATCTATGGCTATCAACGTCTAGTAGATCAAGAAGATGGTGCACAAGGTATTTATTGCACAGTCTTTCACAGAGAGTTCAGCGGAGATGGCGACATCCCGGGCTTTGCAAAGTTTGAATTACTTAACGGATACGAAGATTACCCAGTTGTAGTCACACGTTTATCTGAGGATAGCAAACGTATGTATGATACGATGACTTTCCCTCAGATCCTTCGTGGTATTCAAAACCAAATTAAGATCGAACGTGATTCACGGATTGACCGGAACAGCATTGCTACAATGCCACCGATCATTCACCCAGTGGGTCAGGCACCAACTGATTGGGGTCCCGGTCGTTACATTCCTTATCGTCGCAAGGGGGATATTGACTTTGCACCTACTCCGCCACCGCCAACCGGGTCCATTGAAATGGAACAAACCCAACAGGCTCAGGCTGATCGCTTGTGCGGACTGGATGAAACCAGTCAAATTAGCGGTGTTCGCAAGCAATTCTTGGTCGATAAGTTTCTTCAGCACAATGCTAAGGTCCTACGTATGGCATTCAAATGCTACCAAAGGTTCGGACCTGATAGCACATTCTTCCGGGTTACCGGTGTCCCTGAGTCAGTTCAGATGGTTAAGGGAGATCCAAATGAAAACTTTGACATCATGATTAATTATGATGTACTTACTACGGATCCAGAGGCACAGGCACAAAAGTTACAAGGAATGCTTGGTATGCTTCAGTATGATCGCAACGGTCTAATGAATGTAGATAACCTACTTACAGCAATCGCATCATCCATTGATCCGGTTCTAGCAGATGGCATACTCCAGTCGCCTGAAGTTGCTCAAGACGAAATTATTCGTGGAGTAACCGATGACTTGGCTAAGATCTTTGCCGGTATTGAAATGCCAGCACGAGCTAACGGTGGTCAAACCGCAGTCCAACTTGTTCAAGAATATTCACAACAAGAAGACATAGCAGGTCGCTTACAGCAAGATCAAATGTTTGCTCAACGTTTACAAAAATACGTAGGTCAGTATACATTCCAAATGCAACAAGCAGAGAATGCACAGATCGGACGTATCGGAACATCTCCGGCAGAAGTCGGCAACGTAAATACACAAAATGCAAACGAGTCCAGCTACTAACATACAAGAAGATTTAGACACATTATCTCAATACGAAGCATTTGCTCGCTTCATGGGATTTGTTTTAACAATGAGAGAAGAGTGCATCGAAGAACTGCACCTTGCTAACTCAGACAATATGCAACAGATCAGTGGTAGACTGTTGTCATATGATCAAATTTTACACATGGTTGACTATGATTCTCTTATTGAGAAGCATAGAAATTAAGTGTGATATAATAAAAACCATCGGCATCGCTCGCCGTTAAGGAGTGGGTAATTATGACAGACGAATCAAATACGGAAATCGCTGAAGCCGCAAGTTCAGTGGGCAGTACAAATATCAGTGTAGCTGAGTTCGCTCAAGCTCGCTTGGGAGGAATCCCAACTGAAGAAGAAGTTGCTACTCAAGAAACCGAGGAAGTAGCTCCTGAATCAGTTGAAGATGAACCCCTAATTGTTGATGCAGAAACAGAAACGGTTGAACAAACCGGAGAAGAATCTGCTGATGATGTTCTTTCTCAGATGAATATGGACGATATGTCCGAAGACGAACTACGGGAACTAGCTGAAAAGTTAGGGAGTCGTGCCGTTGCTAGGTTTGGAGAACTGACAGCTAAACGTAAACAAGCCGAAGAAGAGCTTGCTCGTTTGAAATCAGAGATGCAAGCAGAAGATCCTCTTAATACAAAGAAGCCAATCGAAGACAATCCTTTCAATGATTTGAATACAGTTGAAGAACTGAAAAGCAAGTCACAAGAAATGGATAGTGTTATCGAATGGGCAGAGGATCTTATTTTTAATAGCGATGGTTACGGACCTGAAGACGTTGTTACTGAAGCCAATGGTCAAGAGCTTACAAAAGCTCAAGTCCGGACGACTTTACGTAATGCACGTAAAACAAAGGATACCTACCTACCCGATCGCCTACGTCAACTCCAAGAGCAAGTCCAGTCAGTGCAATTAAAATCTGCATTTGCCGAACAAGCTAAAAAAGAATTGACGTGGATGGATGACGACAGCAATGACGTTAACCAAAAGTATCAGGCTATGTTACAAGATCCTCGTTTGCAAAAACTTGAATCAGTAATGCCCGAAGTCTCCGCACAACTACCATACCTAATTGCCCATGCGGCAAATAGTTTGTATGCAAGGAAGCCAGTTGGATCCATGAATCCTCCTAAAAGCGGCATTCCTTCGGCATCGGTATCAGATCGTTCTACATCTAAGAAGGCTCAAAGCATCAAATCAATAAGTCAACAATTCCGTGATAGCGGAAACAAAAGTGATTTCATTCGTCTACGAACCCTTCAGTTATCTAATCAATAGACATTTAATACAATGGCATTTTCTAATACATATACAACATTACCGGGATCGGCTTCTTCCAATCGTGAAGACTTAACCGACATCCTGTCAGTACTTGCCCCCGAGGAGACTCCAGTTCTCTCCGGCGGTTCTCGCAAAAAAGCTAGCAACGTTCTCTTTGAATGGACACTTGACAAGCTGGATGATCCAGCCGCCGCAGGTGTTGTCGAAGGTGCTGACGTTGCAACATTCACTGATGCATTTGCCGCTCGTGAACGTACATCTAACTACGTGCAGAAGTTCCGCCGTGACTATCGTGTATCGGACCTCCAAGAGGCTACTGATTCTGTTGGTCCTGCTAAACTTGCTGAAGCTGAAGCGAAGTCAATTCGTGAACTAAAACGTGACATGGAGCTTGCTCTTTGTGGTAATCAGGACAAACAAGTTGGTAGCGGTGCAAACCCTTATCTTACTGCTGGTCTTGGTGCTTTCATCGATGACACCCCTGCCGCCGGACTAGTTCCTGCTGGATTCGAGACTCCTGCTAGTAGCATTAATAGTGCAGTTGGATTCAACGAAGCTACCTTCAATGATTTGATCTCCAGCATCTACCGCCAAACAGGCAACGTAGACAGCTTGACTCTTATTGCTGACACAGGTCTTCGTCGTGTAATCTCTGATTTCGCTCGTGTCGGTGGACTTCTCTCTGATTCAGTTCGTTCGGTTAACTATGATGGTGGTTCTTCCACAATCAAGTTGTCGGTTGAGCTTTACCAAAGTGACCACGGTATCGTGAGCATCATCAATGGTAATCCTGCTTGTATGCCTGCTTCTACTGGCACCACAACTACTGCTACTGGATACTTGGTTAACCCTGAGTACTACGGCATCCACGAACTGATCCCAATGGGTTCAACTCGTCTGCCTAATCAAGGTGGTGGCGAACGTGGTTTCGTTGACTGTGTTCTTGGACTTGGTGTATACCATCCTCAAGCTCACGGCAAGATCACTCAGATCGATTAATTCAACTCGAAGTCTCCTTGCCCCATCTGGGGCAGGGAGCTTCTTTTTTTTATGTCAGAAGAAATAAACACAGACCTACAAGATCATCTTAAAAAATATCTTGTTAATGAAGAAGCTACCGAAAAAGAACGTGTTGATATAGCACGTAAAGAAGCACAGACGAATGTGGGTAAGACTCACCCAATTCTTGGCAAGTGCATTGCCACAATCCCGGCTCGTGACTACATGCGATTGGTTCAAGCATACGGACATGCAACAGTTCACAGCAAAGATTTTCTTAAATTTTTTAACAGAGAGTATCCCGACCTAAGTCCCAACAAAGTTTAATGGCTAAAAGTTACTCAGATTTATTCCAACTAGTCCGGTCCTTAGCCGGTGTTAATTCATTTACTCCCAGTGAAGAAAATGATCTTTTACGTTTAGCTAACCGCAGGTTGTATGAGGCTTACAATGCTTCGCAGATGTGGACATCTTACATTATCGTAGGAGAAAAGAGAACAATATCAAGTGATCAAGTTGTCCCCTTTATACAAACAAGTCCGGCAAAGGATCCTGTATCTGAGTTCCAACGTATTCATCGTGACCAGCCGTTTCTTAATACAGGAAGTCTGGAGTATAACTTTTATGTTGATGCGAACGGTGCTCACGTAATGAACCTAGGTAGCACAACTGACAGTTCAGTTTATGTAACCTACAAAAAAGCATTTGTTGATTTTACAAAAACCTCAGCAGATATTCCCGAGGAATTTTTCTACTTCGCCGCTCATGCCACTTATGCTGACTTCCTCCGTATGGACGGACAGACCAGCAAGGCAATGGACGAAGAAAATAAAGCAACCTCTTACCTAGCAAGCGAGCTAGAGAAGCTCGATATAATCTCAAACAATAATACAATTCGACGTAAGTTTACTACTTATGTTTCAACACAATCCAGATAATGAATACTTACGTAGTTAACAGATACAATGTGCCTACACCGGGTGCGACCTCTCAGTTGTTAAGTTTTACTGATGCGACCGTAAGGCAATTTACGGCTTTCGATAAAAACACCAAGGTTTTATTTATAAGTGTAACAAATGGCGGAGTTTATATGACCATAGACGGAAGCACTCCTACGACCAATAATAATCACAAGCTGTATGGAGGTAGTAATTATTATTTTAATTCAGATCTTATGAGCCAAGCTAAATTTTTACGGGATCCTAACAATGCCAATAGTGCTAGAATCTATGCATCTGAATTAACTAACTAATAATAGTATATGAACTCGTTTGAGGTAAATAGATATCCGTCCAGAAATTTTAGCATTGAGTCTCAGTACATATATTTTCCTAATAGCAGTAAAAAGACAGCAAGTTTTCCCGCCTCAAAAATTCACAAGAATACAGAAGTTTGTATGCTTACTGTAACTGAGTCAATATCGATGCAAGGGCAGATTGTAGTACTTTGGTATACGTTTGATGGAACTGTTCCTGATTCTACCAATGGACACAGGATGACAAGCAAAGACATTTTACACTTGTCGCCCGAAGCAATTAGGGTTGCAAGATTTTCTCATGAACCCAACCAAAATGTTGGAACCTTCAGATTACGTATGGAGCAACTCTCAGTTTAATCATGGAAGAAATATTCACAAAATCATTTATAGGAACCGGAGGTTTTTTGGCTACACTAGGACTACAGGAAATTAATGCATTTGTCAGCCTGCTCGTAGGTTTGGCTACACTTGGATACATGGTATCATCCATTATTAAAATATGGAAAGGAATTAACAAATGACAATAGAACTATTAGCAATGCTAGGCGGTAGTGTTTCAGGATTTATAATGAAACTTATAGCCACTCAAGCCGAAGCACAGGGTCGTGCCCTTGAGGCAATGATCCAACGTCAGAACGTGGCGGACTTGTCTGCTGACAAGGCATCCGCCCGGGGCGGTGTGTGGGTTCGTCGTGCATTAGTAGCAATAACGTTCTTTGCCATTGTAGTAGCCCCATTTGTCTTTGCATTTACTGAGGTAGGGGTAACCATAGGCAGGGAAACAAACGGCTTTCTAGGGCTATTCAAGACCCTTAAATGGGATACCCTGCAAGGATTTGTCATTTTACCCGAGGTTCGCCAGACAGCACTAGCTATTGTTGGCTTTTACTTTGGATCATCTCAAGTTAAATAAACATGAGTTTATATAAAAACATAAACAAACGTAAGAAAGCAGGAACCAGTCGATCAAAATCTAAGTCTACAATCTCGGACAAAGCTTACAAAAATATGAAAGCCGGGTTCCCTAAAAAGAAAAAGAAAAGGAAATAATTATGCCAAAGGGAAAAGGAACATACGGAACCAAACGAGGAAGACCACCAGCCAAGAAGAAAATGAAACGTGGTAAGTGCTAATGGCAGATAAATCAAAGATGAAGTGCAACTCACCTCGCAGAGATGTGCAAGGTGGGAAGAAGTTTGTT
>TARA_R110002050_G_scaffold49886_5_pt1 | contig 11496 bp, 8 predicted proteins | sample TARA_R110002050 | Tara Oceans TARA_R110002050 (sample SAMEA4396988) | marine metagenome | biome: Polar Biome; feature: [DCM] deep chlorophyll maximum layer (ENVO:01000326); material: water (ENVO:00002006), including particulate matter (ENVO:01000060) such as... | depth 25 m
ATACATCGCCCGCGAAGGCATTAACGCCCAAATGAACGTTCCCGAGCACAATTGGGAAGAATTCAAAACCAAACTTTACGCCCATCCCGAATTTAAAGATATTCCCTTTAAAGTGGCGGTAGAAGACGACGGTAAATCATTTTTAAAACTTACGGTTAAAGTACGCACGCGCATTGTTGCCGACGGCTTACCCGATGATGCTTATGATGTGACCAATGTAGGCACCCATCTCGATGCAGAGTCTTGGAACCAAGCGATGGAAGGCGGAGCGATTGTGGTAGATATGCGTAATCACTACGAAAGTGAGATTGGCCATTTCGAGAACTCTATTTTACCCGATGCGGAGACTTTTAGAGATGAACTTCCTGAGGTCTTGAAAAAATTAGAAGGTAAAGAATATGAAAAAGTCCTGCTCTATTGCACTGGAGGAATTCGCTGCGAAAAAACCTCGGCCTTCTTAAAACATCATGGTTTTAAGGATGTTAATCAACTACACGGTGGTATTATCGACTATGCCCGTCAGATCAAAACCCGTGAGCTTCCCAATAAATTTCACGGTAAAAACTTTGTCTTTGACGAGCGTTTAGGCGAAAGCATTTCTTCGGAAATAATTTCCCATTGCCACCAGTGCGGAACTAAGTGCGATACGCATGTAAACTGCGCCAATGTTGCTTGCAACCTGCTCTTTCTTCAATGTCCTGAATGTGCAGCAAAATACGAAAAATGCTGCTCTACCGAATGCCAAAGTGAAGTGCACCTGCCGGCAGAAGAGCAAAAAGCAAGACGGGCGGGTCGCGAAAACCGCAAGCGTTTTCATAGTCACCGCAAGTGGGGCGATTTACATCCTGAAAAAAGCTGATAAATGTCCTATTTTGCTTAAATTCAAGCCTTTTTCTTTGAACCTCTTAAAAAACATATTTATAGATGCCATTTTATCATAAACTAGGAAAGATTCCCCATAAGCGCCATACTACCTTTAGAAAGGAGAATGGTGATTTACATTATGAGCAACTCTTCGGCACCGAAGGTTTTAGTGGAATGTCTTCCCTTCTCTATCATTTACATCGCCCGACCATGGTGAAATCGGTTGGGAAATCCATTGATTTAAATCCTAAAGCAGCGGTAAAGCACAATGTAAAAAGTCGCATGCTAGAAGGTTTTAAAGTAAAGCCGGAAGCCGATTATTTAAAAAGCCGCGTCACCGTGCTCTTTAATAATGATGTACATATTTCTTTAGCGGCGCCAACAAAAAGTCAAACCGATTACTTCTATAAGAATGCCGATGCCGACGAAATGATTTTCGTGCATCAAGGTACCGGAACCTTAAAAACCCTTTTAGGAAATTTAAGCTTCGGCCCGGGCGATTATTTAGTGGTACCGCGCGGAATGATTTATCAAATACATTTTGATAATGAAGCCAATCGACTTTTCATTCTCGATTCATACCAACCACTGTATACTCCCAAACGCTATCGCAATCATTTTGGGCAGTTATTGGAACACAGTCCTTTCTGCGAACGCGATATCCGTCAACCCGAAACTTTAGAGCCGGTAGACGAGAAAGGCGAGTTCTTAATCAAATTAAAGAAGGAAGGTATTTTACACGATATGGTTTATGCTTCGCATCCCTTTGATGTAGTGGGTTGGGATGGCTATAATTATCCTTATGCATTCAATATCAAAGATTTCGAACCAATAACAGGTAGGGTACATCAACCACCACCCGTACATCAAACTTTTGAAAGTGCGCGCTTTGTGGTTTGCTCTTTCTGCCCCAGATTATACGATTATCATCCCCAAGCGATTCCCGCTCCTTACAATCATAGTAATATAGATAGTGACGAAGTATTGTATTATGTGGACGGTGACTTTATGAGTCGTAACCACGTAGACAAAGGCTTCATCAGCTTGCATCCTGCTGGCTTACCGCATGGTCCGCACCCCGGTGCTTACGAGCGTAGCATTGGTCAGAAAGAAACCGCTGAGTTAGCGGTAATGGTCGATACCTTCGCTCCTTTGCAAGTTACCCAAGCGGCCTTGGAGGTGGAATTAGACGATTATCATTTAAGCTGGCTAGAAGACTAAGCAAAGCAAATTAGAATTATACTTTTGCAAAAACAGATTTTATGGAAACCATTCACGATAATTCTTCATTAAAACTGAAGAAAGAATTTTTAGAAGCCGAAGATTTTTTACCGCTTAACGGCACCGATTACGTTGAGCTATACGTAGGAAATGCCAAGCAAACAGCGCACTTTTACAAAACCGCTTTTGGCTTTCAGTCGCTGGCTTACGCCGGATTGGAAACTGGCATGAAGGATCGCGTATCTTATGTACTGGAGCAGGATAAAATCCGCTTGGTAATCACCTCACCCTTAACTCCAGGCGGCCCTATTAACGAGCACCTTGAGAAACACGGTGACGGTGTTAAAAACGTAGCCCTTTGGGTAGACGATGCTGATAAAAGCTATCGCGAAACCACTTCCCGTGGAGCCGAATCTTCTTTCGAGCCTTATAGCATTGAAGACGAAAACGGTAAAGTAACTTTAAGTGGTATTAAGACTTACGGGGATACCGTACACGTTTTTGTGGACCGCAGTAATTATACTGGCGTTTTTATGCCCGGCTATAAAAAATGGGAAAGTCATTACAACCCGGGTAGCGCTGGCCTAAAATACATCGATCACATGGTGGGTAACGTAGGCTGGGGCGAGATGAACAAATGGGTTGATTTTTACGCCAAGGTGATGGGATTCGCACAATTAGTATCTTTTGACGATAAGGATATTTCGACCGAATACACCGCCTTAATGAGTAAGGTAATGACCAATGGTAATGGTCGAATTAAATTCCCCATTAACGAACCCGCCGAAGGCAAAAAGAAAAGTCAGATTGAAGAATATATCGACTTCTACCAAGGGGCAGGTGTGCAGCATATCGCAGTAGCTACTAATAATATTTTTGAGACGGTAGACCGTTTGAAGGATTACGGCGTAGAATTTTTATACGTGCCCGATTCCTACTACGACGATTTATTGGATCGCGTAGGTAGTATCGACGAGGAAATTGGCGAGCTAAGCAAGCGCGGTATTTTAGTAGACCGTGACGATGAAGGCTATTTACTACAACTTTTCACCAAACCCGTAGCCGACAGACCCACACTTTTCTTTGAAATCATTCAGCGTAAAGGTGCTAAGAGTTTCGGTAAAGGAAACTTTAAAGCTTTATTTGAAGCAATAGAAAGAGAACAAGAAAATCGCGGAACTTTATAAACCAAAATTTCAGCTAATCATAAGCCCATTTTGCTTTCGCAAGATGGGCTTTTTTTATTGTTGACGCATCAAATCTAAGCCAAGTCCCAGCAGAGGAAACAAAATAGCATGCTACAAATAGCATAGAACGCTGATGAATTTTCTGCTCTGACATAGGCAATAGGTTGGGAAAGAACTATTAGCGCTCAAAGACTAAATCACTTCTGCAGAATGGCCTTTTTTTTGCTTTATTTACGAAAGCATACAACCCTATCTTCGCTTAAAGTGTCACTCTGATATGATGAAAATATTTACTGTATTATTTATTGCCCTTTGCTCTTTTACTAACCTATCTGCGCAAGCGATAAAAGGGAAGGTAGTGGATGAACAAGGTAAAGGCCTACCCTTCGTAAACATCACCATAAATAATGAGCGACGCGGCACCTCAGGCGACTTAGACGGGAATTTCGAGTTTAGTAACGAAGATGGTGATATTAAGAGTCTGCAATTTTCCTATATCGGTTTTGAAACGACCATCCTCTCCGGCGAAAGCCTAAAAACGAAAAAGCTAATTGTTGTTTTAAAAGAAAAAAGCACCGCCTTAGAGGAAGTTACCGTTGTACCAGGGAAAAATCCTGCACACCGACTGATCAATAATGCGGTCGCTATGAAGAAATTAAACGACCCCGAAGAACTCGAAAGCTTCAGCTATTATACCTACAGCAAGTTTTGGGTCACCTTTAATATTGATAGCCTTGACCCTAGTATTGATACTGTAAAGCTTTCCGATCGCCTTGATAGTTTAGCAGTTGGGCAAGAAGATAGCATTGTGAAAATTGACAGCTCGAATTTTGAGATGCACCAGTTTTTCAGCACCAAGCACCTCTTTTTCATGGAAACCATCACCGAAAGGCTGGTGAAAAGGCCCCGCGATAATGAAAGAGTTTTAGCCCAAAAAACCTCAGGATTTAAGAGCCCCATGTTTGCCCTGATTGTGACCCAATTACAGAGCTTTTCCTTCTACGGCGATTTCATTGGCATTGGCGACGAAAAATACCTCAACCCACTTAGCAAAGGCAGCACCAATCGCTATATCTTTATTATTGAAGACAGCCTTTTCACCGAAGAAGGTGACACCATTTTTACGGTAAGTTTTAGGCCTCGTCTCAATCGTGGTTTCAAAGGATTAAAAGGAGCATTATCATTACACTCAGGGGATTGGGCTATAGTAAATGTACGAGCCACGCCCGCCGAGGATGAAAACAGCCCTATTTCCATTCGCCAGGAATACCGCTCCTTTGGACAGCATAAATGGTTCCCTGTTTCCTTTGAAGCCGATATTTTCCTAAGCAATGTTTCTGTCAACTCTCTTGCACCGCAAGCCATTTTAAGACGAAAGATCAGCAATATAAACCTCGATCCTAATCTTAATAGTAAGGATATTTCCCGGGCGGAGATTAGCATTGATGATGAATCGAGCCAATTTACAGATAGCCTGCTTTTACAATTTAGAGGTGGAAATTTAGACAGTACAGAAACTAACACCTATACCTTTATTGATAGTGTTTCTGAGGCAGAAGGTTTGGAAAAAAGACTGCAATTATTAATTACATTAAGTCGCGGATATATCCCCTATAAGTGGGTGAATATCGACATCAACAAACTAATAAACTTCAATCGAGCTGAAGGCTTTCGTTTAGGTTTGGGTATTGAAACCAACGATAAACTTTCGCCTTGGTTTAGAATTAGAGCTGCCGGGGCTTATGGCTTTAAAGACAAATTATGGAAGCAGAATTACGAACTTGAGTTTGACCTAAACAAGGCGATTAACCTTAAAACCTGGGTAGGTTTTCAAGATGAGATTTTCGAAACCAGTGGCTTAGCCATTCCTTATTTAAAGAAAGGTTCCATTTTAGATAATAATTACCGCCGCATTTTCATCAACCAGTGGGATTATGTAAGACGTGGCTATTATGGCATTAGCAGCAATATCATTCCTGGCCTAAACTATAGCTTAATTGCAAATTACGAGCGCCGTGAAACCTTAGGCAACTATCAATTTGTACCGGCCGATAATCGCCCCATTCAAAACCTAAACGACTATGCCGAATTAAGAAGCACGCTGCGCTATGCTCCCAATGAAAAAATTGCTGAAACCCCTTTCGGTCAGCTTACCCTAGAAGGAGGCTACCCCATTTTTTGGCTTAGTTATAATCGCGGCTTTGAGGGCATCGGCGAAAGCGGTTTCAATTATGACATTCTTCAATTTAGAGCCGAATACAAGCGCATGAGTTTACGCTTTGGTGAAAGCAGCTTTTTAGTTCAAGGTGCCAAAAGCTGGCAAGATTTACCTGCCGCCAAGCTTTTTACTGGGAGCAGTAATGGCCTAGAAGCCCAGAATTTTTTCGATAAAATTAATGCCGCCGATCGCAATTCCTTTGAAACTATGGCCTTTAATGAGTTCTTAAACGATGAATACTTAGAGCTCATGTGGCGTCAAGATTTTAAAAGCCTACTTTTTCGTAGAAAGAATTTCGCTCCCCATATTGAAATCGTAAATCGCATGGCGATTGGCAATCTTCGCTCGCCCCAACAGCATCTAAACATTAGCACCAAATCTTTAAGTAATCCCTATTTCGAGTCGGGCATTGAGCTTAATCGCCTATTAGTCTCCAGTTTTAGCGGTTTAGGAATTGGCATTTACTATCGTTATGGGGCTCAAAGCTTGCCCGAACCCATTGATAATTTAGCCATAAAGCTTACGTCCAAATTTGTGTTTTAAGCAAAGTTTAGTCTGAGAAAAGTTCCATTAAACATGCGCCTGAACGCTGCTGAAAAAATTAAGTCGCCGACCGAGCGATAATTCTTAGTTTTGCGGAAATTAAGCGCCAGCCTTTAGGAGCATGTTTACATTTATCGCCCGACTTATACTTCGTAACCGAATAAGCATGCTTAGCGTTCTGCTACTGCTGAGCTTTTACATGGCTTATCAAGGGCAATTTGTAAATGTGAGCTTTAAGTTTTCGCGACTTCTGCCAAAAACGGATAGCACGCAAGTAGATTATGACGTTTTTCGCGAGCGCTTTAATCAAGTAGGGAACACCGTGGTTATTGCTATTGACAGCTTTGATGTTTTTGAAGCCACAAATTATCAGCACTGGCATTCTTTAGAAAGCAATCTATTAAGCATTGATGGCGTGGTAAATATCCTATCGCCTGCTAATGCATTAAACCTAGGCCGCGACGATAGCGCTCAAACTCTTAACTATACTTCGCTCGCGCCCGCCTTAGCGGCGGGAAAATTTGATTCTGTTAAAGCAGTGTATAATGCTTTGCCTTTTTATCGGGGACTATTGGAAAGCGAAGATGGGCTTGTGCCCCTAATGCTTGTTCATATCGATAGCAAGAAACTTTATGATAAGAATATTATTCGCATTGTTGAAGAAATAAAACAAACAGTTGCCGCCGAGGAGCTTAGATTGGGGAGCGACATAAAAATTAGTGGCCTACCGCATATTCGCATGGCCAACACCAAAACCATTAGTAAGGAAATTTTCATGTTAGTAGGTTTAGCCCTATTGGTGACGGGGCTAATTTTATATGCCTTCTTACGCAGCTTCCGCGCGATGCTGATCTCTATTGCTGTGGTGGTACTAGGTGTATTCTGGTCTTTCGGACTAATTTCGGTGCTCAATTATGAGATTTCGATGCTTTCTTCATTAATTCCTTCTTTGGTAATTGTGATTGGCGTCCCCAATTGTATTTTCCTCATCAATAAATACCACACCGAGTATAAGAATCACGGTAACCGCATTCTTGCCTTGCAAAGAGTTATTCGCAAAATTGGCGCTGCCACTTTATTGACTAACATTACCACTGCCATGGGTTTTGCGGCACTTATCTTAACCAATAGTGTTATTTTAAAAGAGTTTGGCGTCGTGGCTTCCATTAATGTGATGATGGTTTTCGTCATTTCCATTGTCCTAATTCCCATTTACTACAGTTTTGCGCGTGCTCCTAAAGAAAGACATTACAAACATTTGGAGAAACGTTGGATCAAGGGTTTTATCGACTGGCTGATTCGCACCACTATGTACCATCGCAAATGGGTCTATATTGCATTAATTAGCTTGCTCATTATTGCTTTATATGGAGTGAGTAAAATTTACACTACGGGTAATCTTAGTGAAGAGTTTAAAAAAAGTGATCCCGTTTATAAAGATCTGCATTTCTTAGAAGACAAGTTTAATGGCATGGTTCCTTTGGAATTAGTGATTGACACTAAAAAGGCCAATGGCATTTATAAAAGTGCGACCCTTAAACGCATCGACAGACTGCAAAGCGATCTTGCGCAAGTAGAAGGCATCAGCCGATCCTTATCTATTGTTGATGGATTAAAATTTGCAAAGCAAGCCTATTACCGCGGCGATTCAAGTTTTTACGCGCTGCCTACTAATCAAGAGAGAAGCTTTATTGCTAGTTATCTCCCGAAAGGGGAAAAAGAAAATCAGTCTAATTTATTAAGCTCTTTAGCAGACAGTACGGCGCGTTATACTCGTGTTACCATGCAGGTCAAAGATATGGGCAAAGAAGAAAGCACCTATATGCAGGAAGCCGTTTTTGCTACTATCGCCGAAAACTTTCCCTCCGAAAAATACGACGTAACCGTGACGGGTGCTTGGGTCGTTTTTCAAAAAGGAACCACCTATTTAATTAAAAACCTATTAGTAAGCTTAAGTCTAGCTATTGCGGTTATTGCCTTAGTAATGGCTTTTATCTTCCGCTCCTTCACCATGGTTTTGGTTTCTCTAGTTCCAAATATTTTCCCTCTAATTATGACCGCGGGAATTATGGGGTATTTTGGGATTCCGCTAAAACCAAGTACCATTTTAGTGTTTAGTGTGGCCTTCGGGATTAGCATTGATGATACCATACACTTCTTGGCGAAATATAGGCAAGAGCTTAAAAACACCCGTTATAACATCGGGCAGTCGGTACTTTTAGCCATTCGCGAAACAGGGGTAAGTATGTTTTACACCTCTATCGTGTTATTTTTTGGTTTTAGCGTTTTCACCGCTTCTAGCTTTGGCGGGATTGTAGCCCTAGGAATTTTAGTAAGTATCACCTTAGTAATCGCAATGATTGGTAATCTTTTAATATTACCAACCTTATTGCTTAGTTTTGAAAAGCTGATTATCAGTAAATCCTTTACCGAGTCTTACATTAGCATTTACGATGACGAAGTAGATGAAAGTGAGGACTTTGAAGGAGAAAAACCCTAAAAGTCAATAACATGAAAGGCATTATCCTCGCCGGTGGATCTGGTACCAGACTACATCCTTTAACCTTAGCCGTTAGCAAACAGTTAATGCCCGTTTACGATAAACCCATGATTTACTATCCCTTGGGTACACTTTTACAGGCCGGAATTAGCGATATCTTAATAATTTCCACTCCCCACGATATGCCACTTTTCCAAAAACTTTTGGGAGACGGCAGTCGCATCGGATGTAATTTTCAATACACCGTGCAACACGAGCCGAATGGCCTTGCGCAAGCCTTTGTTTTAGGAAAGGACTTTATTGGCAACGATAGTGTGGCTTTGGTTTTAGGAGATAATATCTTCTACGGATCTAAAATGGAAGATCTTTTACAAAGCAGCAAAAACCCTAGTGGGGGTGTTGTTTTCGCCTATCAAGTTTCCGACCCTGAGCGCTATGGTGTGGTAGATTTCGATGAAAATCTTATTGCCCGCTCGATCGAAGAAAAGCCGACTAAACCCAAATCGCGCTATGCGGTTCCCGGTTTATATTTCTACGATAATAATGTGGTGCAAATCGCTTCGGAGCTAAAGCCTTCTCCCCGCGGTGAGTATGAAATCACCGATGTAAACAAGGAGTATTTAAAGCAGGGAAAATTGCAAGTAGCTATTTTAGATAGAGGTACCGCTTGGTTAGATACGGGCACCTTCCCTAGCCTAATGCAAGCAGGACAGTTTGTGCAAGTTATTGAAGAAAGACAAGGACTTAAAGTGGGCTGTATTGAAGAAATAGCCTTCCGCCAAGGTTTTATAAATGACGAAAAATTGGTAGAAATTGCTGAGCCTTTGTTAAAAAGTGGTTATGGCAAATACCTTTTGGATTTAGTGAAAAAAGACTGATTAAATAATTGATGGAAAAGTTTAAGGATTATGTAAGCTTGATTGAAAACACCTTGGCGCGCCAAGATTTCGATCAAGAACCGATTGAATTATATCAACCTATATCCTACATCCTTTCCTTGGGAGGAAAACGACTAAGGCCAGCTATGGTTTTAGCGGGCTGCGACCTTTTCGAAGGCAATTTAGACGATGCCCTTTTGCCCAGTTTAGCGATAGAAATGTTTCATAATTTTTCGTTGGTACACGATGATATTATGGACGATGCTCATCTACGTCGTGGTAAAAAGACCATCCACGAAAAGTGGAATACCAATGTGGCCATCCTTACGGGAGATGCGATGCTGGTAAAATCGTATCAGTACCTAAATCAAGTTGATAAAAGTATTCTCGCTAAGGTTTACGAAATCTTTTCGAGAACGGCTTTAGAAGTGTGTGAAGGTCAACAATACGATATGAACTTCGAGAGCCTATCTAGCGTAAGCGAAGAAGATTATATTGAAATGATACGCCTAAAAACCGCGGTTTTACTGGGTGCGGCCCTTAAAATTGGGGCTTTAATTGGCAAGGCCTCAAATAGTCAGGCGGCAGCGCTTTACAAATTTGGAGTGGATGCCGGATTAGCTTTTCAGGTGCAAGATGACCTTTTAGATGCTTTTGGTGATCCCGATAAATTTGGTAAAAAGGTAGGCGGCGATATCTTACAAGACAAGAAAACCTTGTTAATGATTTATGCCCGTGAATTCGCGCCTTTAGAGTTAGCTTCTTTGCAAAAGGAGAACTTAAAAGGTGAAGCGAAGGTGAAAGCTTTCCAGAAATTTTTTATCGAATGTGGGGCCGAAACGAAGGCCATTGCCAAGCGCGAAGAATTGTTAAAAAGTGCTTTAAATGCACTCGCTTCCGCAGATGCGAAAAATGATAAGGTGAAAATCCAACTCACAAATTTCGCTCAATGGCTCAGTCACCGCGATCATTAAATATTAACCTTAGCCTTTTAGAATCTCACCCGAAAAAGGAGTGGCTGCTTGCCAATCTGCGCAAGCAATTAGCCAAGGATTTAAATTGCCCAGAAGCAGAGGTTCCCGCGAGTGATTTAGAAAAGTGGTTAAATATATGGCTGGAAAAGCACCAAAGTCAAGGCTATTCATTTAGCGATTTATTTTACCGCATTGATTTGGCCGAAAAATATTTAAACGTGAATACCGAAGAAATCGCCCAAGCCATTCTCAAGCGCGAAGCGATTAAAGTCTATTTTAGAGCGCAGTACAGCGGTATTATTTAAGGTGCATTTGACTATAAATTATAGCCTCAGGTTTTCAATAATAGTTAACCCTAGTTAGAACTCATGTTCTTTAGAAGTACACTAAGAAAATGGGAGCCCACGACGCGCCGTAAGGACTGTATTGATCATGCAGTAAATTATAGCGAATTCCCAAAAGCATCATTCCCTTCTTCCCTACTTTTTGACGAAAGCCACCTTGCACAAAAAGAACATTAGTCCAGCGGTTTTCTACATCAAAATCAAAAGTGTTGATATTGTAGAGATAGGCATCATGGTTTAAAACCTCAAATTGAGCGCCTAGGAAAACACTTTCTAAAGGACTATAATTAGCGAAAATGTTGGGGCCATGCACGGTATTTTCGAAGTCTGTATTCTGATAACTGCCATTGGCCCAAATACTTCTCCAACGCGCATAATTATACATATACCCTGCTCCTACCACTAAATTTTCATTTACTTGATAACCGACTTGTGGCGCAAGGAAAATATTGGTATTAGTCCCAAACGATAATCCTGCACCGCCGCCGAAAATTAATTTATCAGTCCAAGATTTAGGTTTCTCAGGATTTACTTGTGTCTTTGGCTTTACTTCTTCGCTTTGCTCTGTTGGCTTATCGGCCGTGGAGCCACCCTTTTTAAAGCGCTCACTTTGCGCGGAAAGGCTTAACGAAAAAGCCACAAAGATTACTAACAAAAGATTTTTCATATTCAGCTAAACGATTTAGATTAAACAAAGTTATATAAAGCAATGCCTATTTCGTATTAATAATGGTCGATTAGAAGAATGAGGGCATTATATTTATCTT
>TARA_R110002050_G_scaffold4540_3_pt1 | contig 11482 bp, 10 predicted proteins | sample TARA_R110002050 | Tara Oceans TARA_R110002050 (sample SAMEA4396988) | marine metagenome | biome: Polar Biome; feature: [DCM] deep chlorophyll maximum layer (ENVO:01000326); material: water (ENVO:00002006), including particulate matter (ENVO:01000060) such as... | depth 25 m
TGTCATTGCATCTAAAGAAGATGTTCTTGCTCCACCAGCAGAACCAGTGATCCAAGTCTTGTAACGTCTGTCTTCAGTTTCAGAAGCTCTATATCTAACATGTAAGAATGGTCTCTTAGCGTTCTTACCTAAGATTTGGTCATACACAGTAGTTGAACCAGCTGGAACCATAAGTCCGTTGATTTTTCCACCTGTTAAACCACCTCTCATAGTAGGATCGTTTAGATATTTCCAGTCAGACTTGTAGAAGTCATAACCTCTTCTGAATCCTGTGAAACCTAAGTTAAGGGCCATGTCCTCGTCATTGTCAAATAGACCGTATGAAGTACCACCTGCTCCGTAAGAGTTTTGTGCTGCTAACATATCATCTATATCGAAAGAAAAATCTCTGTTACAGAAAATTACATTTTCCTCAATAGCACCTTGCTTGTCTAATCTTTGGATAACATTATCGAATCCTGCAAGAGCAACTGGGTTACCACCACTCCATACATTACCTCTGTTATTTACAACGTAGAAGATACCTTCAGTACCAACAAAGTTAGCTGTTGCCGCACCTGATCCAACTCCTCCAACTGTAGCAGGAACTGATTCAACCATTGCAGTCTCAAGATAGTCTTCAAAACGAAGTCTTGTTTCGTGCTCAGACTTCAAGTACCATAGGTATCCTGTCCCACCGTTCTCAGTTTGAATCTCAACCCATCCAATCTGTGCCATATCGGAACCGCTTACCTCGTAAGTATCCTTAATGATTATTGGATTGTTTTGAAAGATAAAGTCTTGAGCTTCGATAGAACCAACCATTCCTTCAGTTCCTTTTCGGAACTCAGAACCGTAAATAAATATACTACAAGGTGCAGCTGCTCCCATAGTCTGACCTCCTTGGTCATAGTACGCTACAGTAACTGCATAAGTACCTGCCGCTGCTGCTACAGCTACCGCTGTTACAATTGCTTTGTTACTTAATACAGAGCCTGCCGTCTCATCAGATATCATAATTGTTTGACCAACTCTAATAGCTGTAAATCCATTTGCTGGTGCAGTAGATGCTGGTGCTCCTGGGTTCACTTGTGCTACTGGAATTAACCATGTTGCAACTGCAACACCTGCTGCAAATCCTGTTGCTACACATCCTGTGTACTTAGTATGTAATCTTCCTTGTTCAGCCCATTTGATAAGGTCAGAGTTAGAAGGCATTTCAGCACCAACCATTCTTAAGAATGATGCTACTGTTCTGTTACCATAACGCTCAAATTCTTTCTCGTATGTATCTGGAAGATACTGATTCAAGAAATCAAAGTTGGTAATGTAGTTTGTTGCTAAGGCTACTTGCTGACCACTTGGTTGCAAGTCAAACGGTGGAGTTGTATTCACACTCATTTTTTTTGTTTTTTAATTTATGTTTTTTTAATACTTCGAATTTTGAGTCCTTTACCACTGCTCGAATCACCAACAGTTCTAATCTTCAATCCATCCTTACTGAAATTCTGTGGGGTCTGACGCATGTCCATATTAATGTTCTTTGATTTTTTAGTAACATTATTTACAGTCTCTGTCATCCCTTGGTTATAAAAGAATTCAGCAAATTTGTCAAGGTTCATAGCAACAGATATAGCTCTATGATATCCTTCAGCGTCATTAATCAATCCTGAGTCCTTATCCATAAATTTACTTACGAAATTATTGACGTTAGATTGTTTACTCTTCAGCTCATCTTTATCACCAGGTTTAAACGTAAAACTTTTTTCTCCGACATTGAACTCAAAACCTTTGAACTCATCGTTAAAAACCTCATCGGTCTTTTCTAAAAAATAGTCGTACCTTTTTTTCTGTGCTTCCTTTGCAGTGTTAGACTCATTTATATAACTCTTATAGCTATTGAACTTTTCTTTATCATCATTAGACAGCCCATCCCCACTTGACTCAAGAGGAACTTTATACTTATCTTTTTGATCATTTAAAAACTTCTTCGCTTTTACAAGTTCTCGTTTTTCTGCTAACTGAATCTTCTTAATATCCTTTGCGTCATCAAAGTCCTCATCATAAGAAAATTTATCTTCAATAAGATCTTTTATGTCCTCACTATCTAATCCTTCTTCTGTAGACGTATAGTATTCAGTTAGTATTTGTTTACTGTCCATGTCATCAAAGTTTTTTTGTAACCTCACAAAATCTTCGATACCACGACCAGTGTCTTTTTTGTAGTTAAAATATGCAGACACGTCATCAGGTAACTCTTCGTTTGATTCTTTTGTTTCAAACAATTGGTCTACTGACTCGATGTCCTTATCGTATCTATTTTTAATATAAGAAAGAACGTCACTATCATTTATGCTTGATTCGGAAGTAGCCTCTGTCTGGCTCACCTCTTCCTGCTCAAACTTATCTTCATGTTTCTTTAACAGTTGTTCTTCAATTTCTACTTTTGATTTCTCAACCCCAGTAACATCTTTTACTATAAACTTATTCTCTTCCATTTAATTTAATTTTTACAAAGTTAATACTTATTTTAATTACCCTTTTAGACTCTTATCTTGGAGAGAACTCTGATAGGTCAAAGCCATCTAAGCTGTCCTCATTAGACTCAAAGTTTTGTGCTGGTAAATTTCTTTTCCTTTGCTCAATCATTTTAGACTGCTGAGTATTACCAAGACTTATTCGGTCTGCTTTAGCTGTTTCTCTTTGCTTCTCCCTTTCGTCAAGCTGCGACTGGTCCATTCCTCTTAGCTGCATATTCATGTCAAACTCAACCTGCATTAACTGACGCTTAAGTCCAGCCTCATTCTTTTGTTTCTCAATCTCGAAAGCTATCTCTGCCTGCTTAATTTGAATCTTAGCCTGTAGCTCTGCTTGAGTCTGCTGCATTGCAGCCTGAGCCGCTTGTTGTTGTAACTGTTGTGCTTGCTGTGCCTGCATCTCTTGCTGTTGCTGCTGCTGCTGCTGAACCTCTGCCTTAGTTTGCTTACGCTTAACCTTGAGAAGCTGGTTAGCCATCTTTAAATTATTGATGGTCCTTATATCAATAGCGTCCTCCAAGTCGATGCCACCGTTCTGTAATGACATCTGTATGTTCTGCTCAAGCTGTTGCTTCTCCTCTTCGTCAGGACTCATCTCCACAAAAATACCAAAGTCATACAGGTATAAGTTTTTTATTTCCTCTAATATGTTTAGGTTGTATTTACCAATCTGCATAGCGAACTCATCCCTAAAGTCAGCATACTCCAAAACATCTGCCGTTCTAATAGATAAGCACTCCGCTAAAGTCTTCGTTATATAAAGGCTGGCGTTTAAGATATGTCTTGTAGCTACGTTTGAATTTAAAGCAGCTAACTTTTGTACCCCCACTAAAGCATTAGGGTCTGGAGAAGAAGCATCCCTTGCCTCGTTTAACCCCGTAACCTGTCTTATCATATTAAGGTAATGGTTGTAGTTACCTATAAGCATCTGCATCTTACTCTGTCCACTGCTGGATGTAAGTTGAGTGATAGGAACCTTTGCGTTATTATACTCTCCGTCTTGAGTAAAACTCCTACCAATAACACTACCTGTTTGGAAGTATAACCTTAAAGCATCTTCAGGGTTGTATGCCGCACCTGTACCAAGGTCAACCTCATTAAGTCCATCGGCATCTATAAACACCCCGTCTGGAACAACCTTAGAAACCACCTGCTGTATCTTTAAATGGCTTATCTGTATTAAATCAGCAAAGGGTATCATCCTTCTAACTAAAGACTCTAACACCCCCTTATACATCCTTGGAGCGCACGCTACATAGTTAGGCATAGCATACTGGTTAGCAGAGTTAGGACGGACCATATTCTCCATCATTTCCCACTTCAATATAATGTTTGTACCCATCACCATAACACCCTCGTACCAAACGTCAATTCTTTTCTCTACCTTTTCAAACTCGCCCTCGTCCATCATCTCTTGAGGTGGGTTGAACTCGTCATCCTTCTCTACAGTTTTGTATGTACCCTCGGCAGTTTTTTTCTTTTTGTAAACAAAACTATTGGTAGTCTTATAATTAAAGTACAACAGGGTGCAAGTATCTCTTGCGAACATACTGTTCTCATACATAGCAGCTACATTGTAGTAGTCATACCACGCTTGACTGTACTTAGATATCTCAGACAGTTGCTCGTTTGTTACTGTAGGATCAATCTTTATGACCTCACCAATTGGTACTGTCTTTATCTCCCCCCAATAAAATGTATCCTTGAAGTAAGGGTCCTCTGTGTAACTGTAAACAACATTTGCAGGGTCAACATAGTCAACCTTTATACCATCACCTTGCTGAAAGGTGTGCTTGGTTATGCCTATTCCTAATGTCGTAATATCGTAGTCCACCCTCTTGCGAGTGTCAACATAATGATTCTCCTCAAGCATAGTGTTAATAGCTATCTCGTTAGCTATCTCTATTGCAGGCTTATAGTTTAGCTGCATGTAAAGCTCCATCTCTGTGTCACCCTGAGGTAAAGTTCCTGGGTCTACCTGAAACATTTTTACACCAAAATCTTTTTCTACTTGTCTAAACAGGTCCTGAGCAACTACATTAACCTCTACCGTTCTTTGAAACTGATTCCTTTTTTCAGCCGACATAGCATCCATAGCAATACAGTTAACCTTAAACAATCTGTCAGACATTCCATTAACAACAATGTCTACAAACTTTGGTATGATAGGGACTGGTGTCCAGTCTAAGTTTAGATACGATAAATCTCCGTCTACCGCTAACTCGTTTTTGTACTTTGCGACTGACTGCTCTCCTCTTGCGTAAAGTCTTAGTCTATGAAACTCTGCCCACTGACTGTAAAACCTACAACCCCCTCCATCTTTTCTGAACCACTCGTACTGTATAGCTTGACCTACCTGTAGACCAAACTCGTCCGTAGCCTTGTCTTTATCAGAAGCAAATTGGTCAGGAAACGCTGCAGAGTTTATGTTTATATTAACGTCTTTCATGTATTTATTTGACTTTTACCGCTGGAGTTATTATATGTAGCAAATTTAACTAATATTTTTGATTGTTGTTTAGATGGTGTGTACAAGTGTTTCTGATTGGCCATAATAGCTAACCCTGAACTTATAGCAGCATCAAACTTTGTCCTGTTACTTATGTCAAACTTTGCCCAGTCCTCAAGCGTCTTTCCAAAGTACATAGTACCCATATCCCCTACATCTCTATAGTCTCCATTAAAGTCAATACCTACATGCTTCTCGATATATGATTCAATAGCAGAGGCGTGTGACTGCTTTACGTCTTCACTTGAGTTAGGAATACCTCCCAACTCCTTCTCTGTCTTAGAGAGCTTAGTGTAAGACTTGTCAGGTCTATTTAAGGAGTAACCCCTGTAACCCCTGTTCTTAAAATGATACAGTAAACGAGGCTTATTGTTTTCACATAGTATAGGCATCCCATAGAACACGCAGGCCATCAACACCTCCTCGAAAAATATCTCCGCAGTCTGCGGCCTTGCTATGTACTCTAAGAAGAACTCATTACTCGGAGCCTCTTGCATGTTAAACTTAGTGAGTCCATGCAGTGCACCGTTAGACCCCTTGCCAACAACAACCCCTGATATATCATAGGAGTCACAGCCGAATGATCCGACATCCTCGTTGCCTGGCTTCTTAATCCCTCTCTCCATAATAACCTTATTCTGAAGATGTGGGGGTGGTGTCCAACTTACTAAAAACCTTCCGTTCTTATTAGGTGACCATATAACCTTAGAGTCCTTTATACCATCCTTCCAATGAAACGAACCCCTCGTTACATGGTGGTCTATTATTAAGGAATCATTATAGTCTACCTGCTGGTATATCTTTGTCAAGTTAAATATAGACTGCTTACTCTCATCTCTAAATGCGTGAGACTCCGTTCTTGGAAACTGTCTGTAAAATTCGTTTAATGCGTCTGGATCCTGAGTAAGTGAGTTAACCTCGTTTGTCCAGTAGTCAATAGCTCCAATTGTTATAGGCTCCCCGTCTATACCCTTGACAGGTTTTATTGGGGTGTTAAATACAGGCATACCGTATAAGTCAATATAACCCTCAAAGTTCCACTCCATAGGAATAAACAAACAATACAACCCACTTTTTGTTTGACCATTTGCATTCCTTTTAGAGGGAAAGGAGTCATCATAAAGTACCTTGAAGTTTCTACCCCCTTTGTCTAAAGCGTTTGAGGTTGACCCCATCATACACTTACCAATAACCTTACTACCTAAACGCAAACAAGTTTTAGTCACCCTCCAGTTATTTAAAATATTATCTGGCCTCTCCCACTTTCCACTCTCATCATGCAGAAGTAACTGTAACTTCTCCCCATCGTAACTGTTGTCCCCTGTGTTCTTCCAATCTATAGTGGTGTCCAACCCTTCAAGCTCATCATCAGACAAGGTGTGCATGTTCTTTTTAGTAATCTTAGACGCTGGGACCCTGTAAGCTAATTCTGTTTTAGGCTTATCCATACCGTCCTGTATAGGCTTGAAAAAGAACGGGTAGTTATTTGAAATAGGTACTACCTTGTCGGTAAACATTTTCTTTGCATCAGAACCACTTTTAGAAAGTATACCTATCCTTGAATCCTTTGTTATGGTGGCTTGGTTAACCCCCTCACATGAACTCATAAAAGAAAAACCTGAACGCCTTATCTTTAGGTAACACATCCCAAAACTCCTCTTGTCAGCCTTGCACGCCTCCCAGAAGATATAGAAAACTCTGTTAGCCTCTCTGAAGTCAGGGTTACCTACATCAATCTTTGTCCACTGCAAGTACATGTAATGGGTCCCTGTAATGTAAGTAGGCTTACCGTTGTTCATAAACCAATACCCATGCTCACGTCTGTTGAACTCTTCCTCGATATAGTCAACCCACTTGGACTTAAATATGTCAGGCGTGTCGTGCCACTGGAATATAGACTTAATCTTAGACAACTCTTTTGCTAAAGGGGTAGACTCCCAGTGCTGTTCTTCTTTAGCCTTAGACCTTTTGAATACTTCTTTAGGTGGCTTAGGTAGGGCTATTTTTAACCCATTAATATTTATAATAGATTCTATCTGACCCGTATGAGATATAACAACTACGTCATACTTTTCATTATAACCATACAACCAAGTCCTCCCCCTGTTCTTGTTTGAGATAACAGACTTAGGAATGTGTTTTGTTATGTCCGTATATAATCTATTTTGATCTTGACTCTGCAAATCCTTTTGGTGTGTTGTTTTTCTTTTCAGTTATCGTTCCATCAAGCATAGACTTCTCGTCCTCTATACGCTTAAGTATTTCAAAGGCATCGAAGATAGCTAACTTTTTAGTAGCGGCTGCATTCTTTAACTTATCTGCAGCTAATGGGTCTTCAGTGTCAACCTTTATTATCTCCTCCTTGGCTACCTTTACAAGTTGCTTTACTGCCTTTTCCCCAGCATCTATGATACTTAACTTAAGCTCCTTTATGTTCATCTTCAGTTTTTTCTGTTAACTGTTTTAATGCCTCCTCATACCCTGGCATTAGCTTTAATAACTCTAAACATCCAATAGCTAACTCTCTGGTTTTTTGTTCTTCAAGAATTAATTTTTTTAGATTCTCTGTTACCTGCTCGTTTTTAGATTTTAGTAACCCAATGTTTTTTTGTACTCCCATGATTTAATTTATAATTTATACAGCACTACATTACCATAGTGATGTTGTTGGTAAACATTCTATATAGCTTCTCGTCATCTACCGTAAAGGCGTACTCGCTATCTGGAGTGAATGAAATCTCATCACCCGCCCTTACACCTAAGTCTAAAAGTTCTTGGTTGATATACTTTACAACCCCAGTCAAAGGCTCCTCTCCATCCTTTAATATGTAAGAATCCTTTGATTTAATAGGTTTTATAAAGCAATACTTGCTGTGAGCCATCCACTCCCCATCTCTCTTATACAGAAAGAACTGCTCGTTGTCTACTAAGAAAAGATTATCCTTTAAAAAACTTCTCCCACTCTTCTGTCTCCCCTTCATGTCGTTGTAGAACTTGAAGACATTGTGGTGAACTAATAAGGTATCCCCTACCTCAACTGGACCTGCGTAATCTATAGGTGTGGCTACTACTTTAGCTTGTCGGTTAGAGGCAACATGGTCCTCCTCTGAAGCACTTGTAATAAAATCAGTACCGCCTATTTCTTTTACGTTGTCATACCTCCTATCGTTTAGAGGCTTGACAATAAAGTTATATGGAGACCTCATTAAAAGTTTATATTAAACTCTAAAGAGATTGGAAGGGTATGTAAAAACTCCTTCCACATGTACACAACATCTCCCTTTTGAATCCATATCCTGTATGAATTATCTGAAGACTGAATAAGGTGTATTGTATGTGAGCCGCCTAAAACTTCTTGCCCAACAATGTAGTGCATGGCTCCAGACTTGTAGTCTGCACCAATTGATATTTTTCTAATGTCCATTTCATTTAATTTAATTTATTGCTCTGCCTTGTAAATTAAAACAGCTGCCGAAGGAGTTGTTCCTAAAGTCCCTGCGTATGATCGTAGGGCAGTTGTGTTATCTGATGTAAGAGAGGTGTCGTTAACTATCTTTAAAACAAGGGTAGACCCAGTAGCTGCATTAATAATAATATCCTCAGAATACATATTAGGTTGGTTTCCTCCTGTACTACTGTTGCTGTAACTCCTAATAGGAGATGCAGCTACTGTAGGTGCTCCACCTGCACTATCATAAAAAATACCGAACTGAGTATTAGAATAACCACTAATAACATTTCTCATCATACAAGCATTAAATACAAGACGGTAATTTCCTGCCTCATTAAATGTTATTAACCCTGCAGAGTCAAGTGAAACAGATGTCGTTGCCTGAGCAGAGCCAAAGAGAACCTGCAACTTTGTATCTAATGCAGCTGGGGCTTGAACCGATGTATCAGTGCCTGTCATCTTGAGCACAAACTGAGATAGTGTTTCTTGCCAAGTTCCGTCTGCTCTTAAGTATGCTGTTGATTGACTCGCTGCTGCTGATGATGGGACTACTCCTATATTACTGGTGCCTGCAAATATCTGAGGGGTTACAACCACGTTACCTGTAATTGGAGAAACAGAAATAGCTGGACCTACAGAGGTAACCGCACTACCAGCAGTTACCTGGGTAATAGCACCTGTTCCTGCGGCAGACCAAGCTAATGCAGAACCTGTAGAGGTTAACACCTGTCCTGCTGAACCTGTAGAAGAAGTGCCATCTGTTATAGTTGCAGCTTCTATTGTTCCGCTTACTGTTATGCTTGCGTTTGCCCCTATAGCGGTGTTACCTTGATCTAATACTTGTTGTAAGGTGTTTGGGGTTGGTGTGGCTGCAGTCTGCCAAGAAACTCCTCCTGCACCTGTTGAGGTAAGGACTTGGTTTACTGTTCCCGTAGAAACACCGTCCCACAAAGAACCCGTCAAGGCTATACCTGCTGTGGTAGATGTAATACCCGTAGCTGAGAATGTATTGTTTCCACTCCAAGTATTACTACCTAAAGACGTTATACTATTATTTGCAGACAAACTTATTACACTTGTACCTGTAAAGGTCATGCCCACATTTAAGGCAGTGTTGCCTGTGTCTAATACCTGCTGTAAGGTTGGAGCCGCCCCTGGAGGAATAGCACTCGACCAAGCAACTCCTGTACCCGTTGAGGTTAGCCACTGACCCGCAGTACCCACACTTCCAGCACCATCATTTATTTGTCCCGTTGCATTAAAGCTTAGTGTTGAGTATAAAAGAACTGATCCAGTAAATAGACTCGTACCTGAGTTGCTAAATGATGAAGGGCTTGTTATGTCAATAGACCCACCTGCTCCGCTTACTGAGATAGAAGAACTCACCATATCAATGTCTGTGGTGGATTGGTTGCCTACATCAAGAACGTCCTGTAAATTACAGCAGGATGTAGAGGGACTATTAATCCATTGTAAGCCTGTGCCAGTTGAACTTAGTATCTGACCCGCAGAACCTGTAGAACCTACTGCTGTAATAGTGGTTGGGTAAACTGTACCTACTACATTTATGTCACCCGTTAAGCTTAAACTTTGTGTGGCTGTATTTCCAGTATCCAAAACAGACTGCAGCCCCTGAAGAACAGTAGCAACCCCTGTTAAATCACTTACTAAAAAGGTTACGGTTTTGTTGTTATCACTAACGTCTGTAGCAATAAGCAAGTCATCCATTGCTGGGGTGACCGTAGGGTATACTGTAGTATTGTCAATTCTTGCCATGTCTTAAGCTTGTATAAGTCTGTACATTATGTCAACTGTTATAGTCCCATCCCCACCTGTAGGATTAGATACCAATGCCTTAGCAAGTATATTATCTCCACCAGCGACAGTAGTGTACTTAGAACCGTTTCCTAAAGTAATTGGATGAGGGACGCTTGCTGTTGAGTACCCTTGTGTAAGGTTGAAGTTATCTGTAACAGAAGAGCTATTAAATACTGGGTCACCAGCACCTAATAAAATATTTACATTACCACCAAAGCTGTACGGAGAGGTTCCGTAAGAGTACTTAACCAATACAGATACAGGTAGTATATGAAAGCCAGCTACACCTGTTATCAATACAGCTGGCTGAGTAAAAAGGTTTAAAACTTGAGAAGAGGTTAGGGTAACACTTACTGTTTTAGTTCCAAAAAATTCCTGAAAGCTACCTACAGTAGAAGTCTTTGTTGCATTGTTGTCGTTGACATCAGTGAGTACCACAAAGTCGTTAGAGGTAGGAACTATATTTGGATAAACTGTAGTATTACTTATCTGAGCCATCTGGTTCTTTTTTTGACACCTCTCCTGTCTCCATATTTATTATTGAATCACTTCCGTAAGTGTCCATTAATTGAGACTCAAGAGTATGAAATTCTTTTTTTAGTTCCTCTACCCTTAAGCAAACACCATGCTTTTGCAAAGTCAAGTCACCTAATTGTGTTTTTAATTTATTAAACTCAGCTGTAAGAGTCTGTAAATTATCTAATTCTTGGTCCTTTATTTTTTCCATTTTATTAAATTTAATTTAGACAAAGATAATAAAAATTACGGAAGATGTTTTTACTTGTCTGAGCTTGATTTTTTTATTTTCTCAAAGGACCTGCCACCAAAGTACGCACCAATTACAGTAATCAAAATAACCTCAAGAAGTCCAACCCACTTGTCCTCCACCTTAAAGTCAATGGCCCCTGCGTCTATAAATATAAGTACCATGGTACAAGCTACTAAAAATATAAGGACAAGGGGTCTCACGTTCTTACTGAGCCAAGAGTCGCTGGTCATATCACTACGCCATCTTTCAGTAACATTTCTTTGTACCTCTGCCTCTGCTTCAATAAAGATTTTCTCCATCTCCATTTCAAAGGCATCCTTCTCTTCTTTAGTCCGTATAAACCTGTCAGCAATATCAGCTACCTTCCCAGCTATACCGCCTGCTACACCACCAAATATTTTAGTCCATATGCTCATTAC
>TARA_R110002050_G_scaffold43594_5_pt1 | contig 11468 bp, 19 predicted proteins | sample TARA_R110002050 | Tara Oceans TARA_R110002050 (sample SAMEA4396988) | marine metagenome | biome: Polar Biome; feature: [DCM] deep chlorophyll maximum layer (ENVO:01000326); material: water (ENVO:00002006), including particulate matter (ENVO:01000060) such as... | depth 25 m
TCTTGAGGGAATTAAGTACAAAAAGACTTTAACTATCGTATCTTCTGCATCTATTATAGCAGATGCTGATTGTGATTTTTCTGATGGTACTTTAACGCTTACTGATAGAGCTTTAGAGCCTACAGATAAGAAAATGAATCTTTCGTTATGTGCTACAGATTTAGAGCAAGACTGGCAAGCAGCACAAATGCAAGCAGGAGCTAACAATTCTAACATGGGAGCAGATTTTGCAGCTTTTATGATGGATTATTTAGGTGCTCAAATTGGTGAGAATATTGAGAATCAAATCTGGACTGATACTAAAACTAATTTAGCTGCAGATGGTACTGTAGTAGATGTTACTGCTGGTACTTTAGCTGCTGCTAATATTATAGCTGAGATGCAGAAAGTTTATGATGCTGTACCTGCCTCAGTTTATGGTAAAGATGATTTAAGAATATATGTAGGTACTAATGCTGTAAGATTCTATATACAAGCTATGAGTACTTTAGGATATATGAATGCTTACTATGCTGGAGATGTACCTTTGTTATTCGAGGGAGTAGAGGTAGTACATGCACCAGGATTAGCAGCTAATACAATGGTAGCAGCTAGAGTATCTAATTTATACTGGGGTACTGACTTACAATCTGATGCAACTACTTTTAAAGTAATTGATATGAGAGATACAACTGGAGCAAACGAAATTAGAATTGCAGCAAACTTCTCTAGTGGTGTACAACATGGAGTAGGAGCTGATATAGTACTTTACTCTTAATAAATAAACAGTAATACGGGAGGTTATTTAAACCTTTAGATAACCTCCTTAACTTACTGATAATTAATAACTTAAAAATAATAAAATTATGTCATGTGAGCTTACAAGCGGGAGGTTATTAGACTGTAAAACTTCGGTGGGAGGAATTAGAACTGTATTGTTCATGCAGGTAGAGGATTATATACCTACTTATACATCAGAAGTACTTACAGCTATTACAGCTGCAACTGGATACAGATATGAACTTCAAAAAGCTACTGGTAGCCTTTCAGAAGCTATTTCGGTATCTCAGGAAAATGGAACTGTATTTTTTGAAAATACTTTAACAATAAAACTATTTAAACTTACTGCAGCAATGCGAGATGAGCTTAAATTAATAGTACAGAATAGATTAGCAGTATTTGTACTAGACAATAATAATTCTCAGTGGGTAATAGGAGAGGTAAATGGAGCTGAGATTACTGGAGGTACTTCTGAAACTGGTACGGCGCTAGGGGATTTAAACGGATACACTCTTACAATAACTACTCAGGAAAGAGAAAATATGCGTAGTGCAGGAACTTATACTAGTACTCCTTTTGATAATGTTACTGGATTAACTGTCAGCCCTGCTTACTAAGTAGTATTATAGATAAAATAACTTAAAAGAGGAGGCTATATGCCTCCTTTTTTTATATCCTCCTTTTTTTTATACTTATATAAAACAAATAAAGTATAATTATGTATAAAGTAAAAGATAAGTATAAGGAATGCTCAATACAGCCAGGAGCTAAACCAGTTAGATTAGCTTTTTTAAATCAAGCTCAGATAGCTATAATGATTAAAGCAGGATATGATAAGTATTTTGTAGAGGTAAAAAAGAAAGTAAGTAAAAAGGATGATTAGTATAAAGCTAAACGGAGTAGGCTCTGATAAGCAGGAAAATATATTTTATTTATCTTTAAAAGATACTGATTTTGAGATATCTAATTTAGTGACTAATACATATTTACTAGTACTTACTAATGATTATACTAAAAAGTTTTTAATTACTATGATAAATCCTAATTTAGGCAATACTGCTATAGCTGTAAATAATATTTATGCTATAAGGCTTACAGATTTTTCTAATACTACTACAGTACCAGATGCTACATTAGGACAAACTAAATTTGATGATATTCATCTACCTCCTGGAAGCTATAGCTATGAGATATATCAGCAAAATAGTAGGACTAATTTAAAATTAGATTTAACTTTAGGAATAATAGAAACTGGTAAAGCTTTTGTAACTGCTAAAGTAGAGGAGGTGCAATATAAACAATATACAGATAATGATTTAGATACTAATATAACTTATGTACAATAATGGCAAAAAAGAAAGTAAATAAAAAGAAATCTGCTAGTAATGCTAGTAGTAGATTATCAGTAGTATATATGAAGCAGCAATACGCTCCTAATACTGTAGAGAGTACTGGAGATGAGTATATATCTTATGGAGATACTGCTCCTTATTTTAATGCTTATCCTCAATTTTTAATTGACTTATATAATTCTAGCCCAGTGCATAGAGCTATTACTGACTCTGCCAGTAACTATATAGCAGGTAAAGGTATATTAATAGAGGATGAGAGTAATATAGAGGCTACTAATAAGCTTAAATCATTTTTACTTAATATCAATAGTAAAGAAACTATAGAGGGATTACTGAGTAAGATAGGTAAAGATTTATATCTGCAGGGAGCATTTGCTTTAAATATTATATATTCTAAGGATAGAACTAGCATAGTATCTATTAATCATGTAGCTGCTGAGAAAGTAAGAATAGGTTTACCTAATGATAATGGTATTGTAGATACTTATTATGTATCTAAGGACTGGAGTAATATAAGAGCTCATGGTAATGAACCTAAGCCAGTACCTGCATATAATCCTAATGATAGGACTAATCCTAGCCAGATAATGTATGTAAGAGATTATACTCCAGGATTAGACTTATACGGAGCACCATCTTACTCTCCATCTAGTAACTGGGCCTTAACAGATTCTTTAATCTCAGAGTATCATCTATCTAATATACAAAATGGTTTCTCAGGTACTACCTGGATTAATTTTAATGATGGCCAACCTACAGAAGAGGAACAAAGGAGTGTTGAGAGAGCTATAGATAATAAAATGAGCGGGCCTAATGGTAAAAAGATAATACTTACTTTTACAGATGAGGGCAAAAATACTCCTAATATTGAAACTCTAGCTATACCAGATGCTCATAGCCAGTATATAGCTTTAAATGATTTAATAGTATCTAATCTTATGATAGGCCATAGAGTAGTATCTCCTGCATTAATGGGCGTAAAAACGGAGGGCCAATTAGGAGGTAAAAATGAGTTATTAGAGGCTTACGAGTTATACAGCCGCTCAGTAATACTACCTTATCAGGATATAATAGTAAAGGCTTTATCTAAATTATTTGCTGTAAATGGTATATTTTTAGATTTTAAGATTAAAGATGTAGCTCCTTTTGCTAATAGATTCGGTACTGATGTACTTAAGGAGGTACTTACTGTAGATGAGTTAAGAGAAGAGCTAGGATTAGAGCCTTTAGAAGTACAAGAGGAAACAATAGAAGAGAATAATACTAATTTAAGTAAGCAGGATATACTCTCTGAGGAGGAGATTACAGAGCTTTTAAAGGACTTAGGAGAGAATGAGGAGGATATACTAGATAATTACGATATGCTCTCTGAGGAGGCTTTAGATGGAGAAACTGAGGAGGAGGATTTAGAGCTACAATTAAATAACAGAGAGGATTTTGCTGATGTAAAAACTGGCAAAGCTTATCCTAATAGAACTAGTAAGCAGGATGGCACCTCTAAACAATCTGCAGAGAAAGGTAATATATTTAGAGTAAGATATATATATACTGGTAACGCTGCTCCAGAGAGAAACTTTTGTAAAGCTATGATGAAAGCTAAAAAAGTATATCGTAAAAGGGATATTTTAGCTATGAGTACTAGGAAAGTTAATCCAGGATGGGGCCCTAAAGGTAAAAATACCTATAGTATCTGGTTAAGTGAGTGTTCTAATGAACTGAATACTAGTGAATTACAGAAATTTTATAAAGGAGGAGGAAATTGCAAGCATAAATGGCAGCGTAGGATATACCTACAAAAAGGAAAGAGAGCTAAAAATACTGATGAGGTAATTACTACTACAAGCGCTAGGAGTAGAGGATTTAAAACTCCTCCAAATCCTGATGAGGTATTTCAAACTCCTAACAGTAGAGAGGATAAAGGATTTTTAAAATAAAATAAAAGAAAAATGAGTAGAGTACTATTTATATCAGAAGCAAAATTAAAGAGTTTTGCAGTCGCTAGGAATGTATCAGCTGAGCATCTTTTACCGCATGTATTAGATGCACAAAAAATCTTCTTAGAGCAAGCTCTAGGAACTGAGCTATATAATAAGATATCTGCAGAGATTAAAGCAGATAGCTTATCTGGTAATTATAAATCTCTAGTAGATAATTATATACAAGATGTATTAATACATTTTGGCACCTGGCAAGCAATACCTTTTTTAGCTTATAAGATAGAGGAGGGTAATATCTTTAGTAAAACATCTGAGAGCGGTACTGCTTTATCCAGAGAAGAGCTACAAGATTATAGAGATAGCTGTAAGAATACTGCAGAATTTTACTTAAAGAGATTAGTAGATTACTTAGTATTTAACTCTAATTTATTTCCAGAGTACAATCAAAATACTGGAGCTGATATGAGGCCAAGCAGGAGAAGCTATACAAATAATATGAATTTATTTAGTGGTGGAATTTGTGGAGTAGATTCTTTTAATAATTCTAATGACTAAAGTAAGATATATAAAAATTAATAATGAGGCTAAATTAAAAGCCTATTTAAAAAAAGATAAAGTACATGCCACTAAACAAAATAGGAGCAGAGATAGCTCCAGTATTAATATTAAATAGTACTACAATCGGACTAAGTTTTACAAATTTAGAAGCAGGATTAAAGATACTTTTATTACTAATATCCTTAGCTTATACGCTGGATAAATGGTACTCTCATAGGAAAAAAAGAAAATAAATAAAATAGAGGCCCCTATCTAGTAAATCAACGAACTTTTGTTTTTGAGGTACTTATACTACAGAAAGGAGAAACTCTCTTAAATCGTCTTAAAACAGTCTTAAATGATAAGTAAGAATATTAGTTATAAAGAGTCAATTAGGAGCAATACAGCTACCAGATTAGGCATAGATAATACTCCTAATGATGAGCAAATATCTAATATGAGATTAGTAGCTGAGATGATTTTTCAGCCTCTTAGATTATGGACTGGAGGCCCTATTAAAGTAAATTCTTTTTTTAGATGTAAGCAATTAAATACAGCTATAGGCGGTAGTAAAACCTCTCAGCATATGAAAGGAGAGGCTATAGATATAGATGATAATTTAGGTAATAAAAGCAATGCTGAGATGTTTAAATATATAAAAGATAATTTAATATATCATCAATTAATCTGGGAGTTTGGAGATGATGATAATCCTCTTTGGATACATTTTAGCTACAAAGGAGATTGTAAAAATAGGATGCAGGTACTGAGAGCTATTAAAGTATCAGGCAAGACTAAGTATATAGAATATAAATAAAAATAAATAAATAATATGGAATTTTTTACGCAAAACTGGGCAGAATTACTATTACTATTAGGATTAGTAGCTAAGACTATTACTAGACTTACTCCAGGTATTAAAGATGATGAGATTTTTGGATACATAGATAGATTGATAAACGCTATCCTGCCTAATAATGAGTAAGATATTACCATTTAAGCAGATTGCAGAGGCCGTATCCTCAGGATTTGGAATCTTTAAGCATACTGCTACTGGTAAATATTCTGCCAGGAGAAGTATCTCAGGAGTACTAGTAATAGCTGCAGCTGCTGATATGACTGCAAAAGGAGATATTACTACTAATGCTCTTATACTAGCTTTTATAGGAGTATTACCTCTTATATTCTTATCTTTTAACAAAGCAAAGTAAATAACTCGTTAAATACTATTTGTAATTAATAGATATATTTAGCTGTATTTTGTTATTTTTGAATTACTAAAAAATTATTATTATGACTAATAAGCAATATAGACTAACTGAGGAGGAGGCTAAACTAATTAAAAAGCATAGAGATAATGAGGATAGGAGAGTATTAGTAATACCAGATCTACATGCTCCTTTTATAATACCAGGATTTTTAGCTCACTGTAAAAAAATATACAATAAGTATAAATGTAATCGTGTTCATTTTACTGGAGATATTTTAGATAATAGTTTTTCCTCCTTTCATGAGGTAAATCCAGATGGTAGAAGTGCAGGAGATGAGCTTAAATTAGCTATAGAACAAATTAAGCCTTTTTGGGAGGCTTTTCCTATTGCTACAGTTTGCATAGGTAATCATGATGCTATAATTTCTAGGAAGTTAGTAGCTTGTGGATTATCTAATACCTGGCTAAAGGATTTTAATGAGGTACTAGGTACTCCTGGCTGGGTATGGGCGGATAGTTTTGAGATAGATGGAGTAAAGTATATACATGGTACTGGTAGCTCTGGTAGAAATGGAGCTATAAATAGAGCTATAAACTGGAATACTAAAATTTGCCAAGGCCATATCCATACAGAAACCTCAATAATCTATCATGCTAATAAAGATAGCTTACTCTGGTCTATGCAATTAGGAGCTGCTTTTGATTCTGATAGTTATGCTGCAAATTATGCTAAGAATTTTACTAAAAAGCCTATAGTATCTGTAGGAGTAATCCTAGATAATGGTAATCTACCTATATTAGAGCCTATGAATCTCTAATCTCTTACCTAGTACAATCATTTTAAGGTACTTTTAAAGGACTTTCTCAACTTTTTGATAGTAGTACATACCTAATATATATCCTATCTGTATTAAATAGACAGTATATATATAAAAAAGATACTAATATATCATTTTGCACGCTCTTAATTTTACTAATTGACTAAATGAGAGGTAAATCTATCTCTAAAAATCAGTAAAATCTATATAATTCTTATTAAAAATATCTTATTTATTAATATTTTGTTAGTAATTCTAACCTAGTAAACCCTATTTAATTAAAAGTTATTAAATCTTTTGTTAAAAATATAGTGCGTATTAAATATTAAAGCCGTTATATTTGTATATCAATAATGATAATTAAAATTACAACTATGACAAAACAAGAAATTACAACGGCAATTGAAAAAAAAGGACTTCATAATCAGATAGTTACAGCTGACAACTCAAGAGATGGTTATGAGTATATCGGATTTTCTAAAGATAATACAGTATTTTTCTGGTTTATAGTTTACGATAATTTAGATGTTACATTTGATAATAGATATAATTCTGCAAATGGAAGCTGTATTAAAACATTTAATCAACACTGGAAAGCTTTAGGCATCTTAGGATTACAGTAATACTGATGAGGCTTTAATAGCCGAAACTCCTTAGGGAGTATATTACAAAGATTAGTTTAGAGGATTATCTAGTCAGAATTTACCCTTAAAACCTCCGGGAATCTATCTCTCCTGCCAACCGAACGCTACAAGCTAGAAAGGCGAATATCAGCAATCGGGGACATCACAGGCATAGAACGAAAGTAAACTATCTAGGAAACTAGATTAAATATAATCATTAAAAGCCTGGTATTATTAATTTAATATCGGGCTTTTGGTGGTAATAAATAAATATAAACTAAAAATTACAATTATGACAAAGAAATTTAATACTCAGAGCATCACAATTACAGTAAATGCAGTACAGAGCTTTGATAAATTAGATAGAGGTACTGATAAAAGGGATACAGAGTTTAAGCATGATGCTTTACAGTTATTACTAAACTCTCCTAATCCATTAAGAAAAGATTATAATTTTGATGGACATAATGAGGAGGCTATATATGATGAGATAAAGTTATTAAGGAATAAAATGGAAATTTTAATGATGCAGGCTACTTATCTTTTACAAAGTACTAAAAAATATGATACAGATATAATAGCTGAGCCTAGAGATGAATGGCAGTTACACGCTGAGAGCGGAGGATGCTAATAGTAATACTGATGACGCTTTAATAGCAGAAACTAGCAAGGTATTCGTAATATCCGAGTGAACAAAAGCTCGGTAGAAATAAGACTCAATAGAGAGCCTTGCTAGTATATTACAATAATGTAAGATTAAAAATAAAAATTATGAAAACAGAAATCAGTAGAATACACAAATCTATTTTACAATTTAGAGGTAAAAAAACAGAGATACATTTTCAATCTAGTAATCAGGGTATAAATATCATCAGTATAGGAGATACTAATATTATTGATACCTTAACTTTTGAGGAGAGAGATTTAATACTATTAGATATCATTAATCTAACTCAAGCTTTACAGAGTACTCTCTTTTATTATAAGAATAAATAAAATGAATACAATTAGAAAAAAATACTACAGAAACCTATCTATAAAGGTTAGGAATGCCAGAAGTATTAGCAACTGCTTTACTAAAGAGGAGGTAGAGAGATTAATCCTACTTTTAGATTTAGATGAGGCTAATAATTTTGCAGATACCTTAAAAGCAGCTAAAGAATTAAATAATATAAAATAAAATAATGTATAAAATAACTAATAAGAGTACTGGCTTTATCCAGTACAGAGATATTAAAGGCTTAACTACATTTATGTACTATAATGATGAGAGTAAGTATAAAGTGGAGCAAATAGAAAATTTCGATATAATGGAGTTTTTAGCTAAGATAGTTTTTGTAATAATGATGCTAGGATTAGTTTATGCCTTCTTTTACTTTGGATTAAGCTAATGATAAATACAATAATAATAGGAGGTCAGTACACTAATCCAGATGAGAATCTTGTAGATGTAAACCTCTGTAGAAATTGCCAAAATAATGAGAAGTACGATAGTATGGATATTTGCTATGAGTGCTCAGATGATTTTGATGAGCAGGATACAATCAGTAATTGCTGTAGCGCTAATATAGATACTGATAGGAATCTTTGCTATGAATGTAAAGATAATGCAGATACCTTATTAGATGATTACTGCAGAGAGTATAATTTTAATAAAAAAACTTATAAATATAATAATTAAATAAATAAAAAGAAAATGAAAAAAGAAAATTTACAAAAGTCACTAAAAGAGATACAAAGTAATTTAAAGGCTCCTAAAGGACAATTTAATAATTTCGGTAAGTATAACTATAGAAGTGCTGAAGATATCTTAGAAGCTCTTAAACCTCACTTAAAAGAGCACGATTTAATCTTAACAATAACAGAGGAAACTAAAGAGCTAGGAGGATATCTAGTTCTGGAAAGTATAGCAGCTTTATCTAATGGTACGGATACTATATCTGTAAGAGCTGCAGCTGGTATTAATCCAGAGCGTAAAGGTATGGATATAGCTCAGAGCTTTGGTAGTAGTAGCTCTTATGCTAAAAAGTACGCTCTAGGTAATCTCTTCTTATTAGATGATACTAAGGATGCTGATAGTACTACTAATCCTAGAGATGTAGTAAAAACAGAGAAATTTAAACCTCTAATGACTAAAGATATTTATAATAATATGATAGATTTTGTAGGATTAGGTAAAGGAGATATAGTAGCCTCCAAAATAGGTAATTATAAACTACCTGCAGAGTATAAAAAAGAGTTTATAAAATTAGGATTAATTAAATAATAAATAAAATGAGAAATAAAGATAAAATAATTAAAGATATTACAGCTATTACAGCTGCTTTATCTGGAGTACCTGCTGCAGTATTTAGCTCATCAGATAGGAGAGCAGAGGTAGTATTAGGCCGTACAGCTATAGGGAACTTTCTGCATAGAGAGTTAAATTTTAAATTTGCAGATTTAGAAAAATATACTAATAGGCATAGGACTTCTTATAACTACTATTATAATAAGCATGATAGACAATATAAATTCTATCCAGAGTATCGTCATCTTTATGATAAGATAGTATTAGCCTACTATGGTAATAGAGATAATACTTTTACTAAAGAGGAGATAATTACAGAAATACTAACTAATAATATAGGATTAAACTCTATAAATGCTGATTTTAAAATTAAGTTTATATTAGGAGGCCATGAAACAAATATATATTGTAAGGATTTATCTGGTACTATAGATAAATTAAATACTACTTTTTTAAATCATGATTTTACTTTTAATGTATCTCATATAAACTCTTTAAGGTATGAGTAGGATAGGATATGTAAAACTACATAGAAAAATAATACATAATAAAATATTTAAAAGTAGTAGTATTTTGCATATCTGGCTTACTTTACTAATGAAAGCAGCGCATAGTAGTAATTCCTGGAGATATAAAGGCAGAGAGTACTCTGTAAAACCTGGAGAGCTATTTACTTCTCAATATTCTTTGTCAAATTTTACTAGTTTATCTAGGAGTAAGATATACCGAGCTTTAAAAAAATTTGAGAGTGAGCAGATGATTATAACTAATATAACTCCTTATGGTACTCATATACAGATACTTAACTGGAGAGAGTATCAGGTAGAAAATACTAAGAGAGCAGAGAATAATATAAAATCGAGCTATATAAAGAATGATATATATAAACCTTTAAAAAAATTAAAAAAATACATATAATGAAAGTACTACCAAAAGATGAAGAGATAGAGGTAAAAGTATTATCCTCCTTAATGAACGATAGAGATGCAATATTTATAATATCAGATATATTACAGCCTGCCTCTTTTTATAATAATGATAATAGATTAATATATAATACTGCAATAGATTTATATAATAGTAGCAAGACTCCAGATTTAGTATTAATATCTGCAGAGTTAAAAGGTAAAATAAAACCTTATAAGATTGCTGAGATATGTACTCACTTTACTCCAGGCGATGTATTAGGAGATTATTGCAAAGTATTAAAGGAGTTAGAAATGAGGAGAGATTTAATAAATCTACAGAAGCTAACTGATAAAGCTTATAATAATACAGATGATGTATTTAATTTAACCTCTGATATTAGTAAGTATATAGATAATATAGGAGCCTCTAATAAACAAACTACTAAACTAGGAGTAAATATACTAGGAGATTGCTTTAAATCAATAGAGGAGGCCTCAGAGAATACTAATAGTATTACTGGTATATCCTCTGGATTTTACGCATTAGATAAGCTTAATAATGGATGGAATCCTGGAGAGCTTATAATATTAGCTGCTAGGCCAGGTATGGGCAAAACTACTTTAGCTCTTAACTTTATGTTAAATGCTATAAAGCAGGATAAAAGAGTATTAAAATTCTCTTTAGAAATGACTACCTTAGAGCTAGGATTTAAGCTTATCTCTACAATTACTGGATTAGATAATGATAGAGTTAAGAGAGGTAAACTTACTCCTAAAGAATGGGAGCAGGTGCATGAGGATACTGCTTTTATAATTAACGGAGATAAGATGCTAGTAGATGATGGAGGTAATACTGATTTATTCGGATTAAAAAGTATCTCTAAGAGATTTAATCATAAGAGTAAAATAGATATGATTATAGTAGATTATCTACAGCTACTTAATGGCTCAGATAGTAGTAATAAACAGCAAAACAGAGAGCAGCAAATCTCTTACTTATCTAGGAGCTTAAAAGCTCTAGCTAAGGAGCTTAA
>TARA_R110002050_G_scaffold206078_3_pt1 | contig 11466 bp, 13 predicted proteins | sample TARA_R110002050 | Tara Oceans TARA_R110002050 (sample SAMEA4396988) | marine metagenome | biome: Polar Biome; feature: [DCM] deep chlorophyll maximum layer (ENVO:01000326); material: water (ENVO:00002006), including particulate matter (ENVO:01000060) such as... | depth 25 m
ATTTTTAAAACTATGGATTTCAAATCCATAGTGGTTATTTTGAAGTAATCTGTAAATCAATAATTTGCCGTTTACAGATTGCTCCGATAGCTATCGGGATGAGCAATGACGACTTTTTAGGTAGCCTCAATTATTTTAACAGTAAATTATGCTAATACTTCAGCCACTTTTTTTCCGATTTCTGCTGGAGAATTAACAACATAAATTCCACAGTCTCTCATTATTTGTTTTTTTGCTTGAGCGGTATCATCACTTCCACCAACTATGGCACCTGCATGCCCCATAGTACGTCCTGCCGGGGCAGTTTCACCAGCAATAAAACCGATGATAGGTTTTTTACTTCCACTATTTTGATACCATTTAGCAGCATCAGCTTCTAATTGACCTCCTATTTCTCCTATCATGACTACCGCTTTGGTTTCTGGATCATTAATAAGTAATTCCACAGCTTCTTTGGTGGTGGTTCCAATTATTGGATCTCCACCAATTCCAATAGCTGTTGTTATTCCTAAACCTTGTTTTACAACTTGGTCTGCAGCTTCATAAGTTAAGGTTCCGGACTTTGAAACAATGCCTACATTTCCTTTTTTAAATACAAAACCAGGCATAATCCCAACTTTTGCTTCACCGGGTGTAATAACTCCAGGACAATTAGGGCCAATTAAACGGCAAGGTTTATTTTTAATATATTCTGCCACCTTTATCATATCAGCAACTGGAATCCCTTCGGTTATAGTAATAATTACTTTAATTCCAGCATCTGCAGCTTCCATAATCGCATCAGCTGCAAATGCAGGTGGCACAAAAATAATGGTTGTATCTGCCTTGGCTTTTTCTACTGCTTCGGCAACGGTATTAAATACTGGTTTATCTAAATGGGTTTGACCACCTTTTCCAGGTGTTACACCACCAACAACATTGGTGCCATATTCTATCATTTGGCTGGCGTGAAATGTTCCTTCACTACCAGTAAAACCTTGAACTATAATTTTCGAATTCTTATTTACTAAAACACTCATTTTATATATTTTTTATTTTAACAAAAGCAATGCAAAATTACTTTATTGAAGTTAGTTTTAAGTGCAATTTATCTTATTTTTTTAAGTTCAGATAAAATCTCCGGAATTTTCTTGATGGACGCCATTTCTTTCATTACTGTTCTAGCCTCTTGCGCTGGTGTTCCCCAATACGTTTTATGTCCTTCTAAGGATTTACTGATTCCTGATTGCGCATGCACAATTGCTTTGGTTCCAATGGTTATACCACTTGTACAGCCTACTTGTCCCCAAATAGTCACTTCATCTTCAATGACTACACAACCAGCTATTCCAGTTTGAGATGCAATGAGACACTTTTTCCCAACAATGGTATCGTGACCTATTTGAATTTGATTATCAAGTTTTGAACCTTTTCCTATAATGGTATCAGCTGTTACTCCTCTATCAATAGTACAAAGCGCTCCTAAATCTACATAATCCTCAATAACAACTCTTCCAGCAGATTTTAACCGATCATATCCTTCCGATCTTTTTTTATAATAAAAAGCATTGGCTCCCAAAACAGTTCCTGCATGAATAGTCACATGATTACCAATGACGGTATCATCATAAATACTAACATTTGAATGAATGACACAATCATTTCCAATGACTACATGATGCCCAATAAAACAATTAGGTTGAATAATGGTGTTTTTACCTATAACTGCAGATGATGCAATGGATGTTTCTGAAGGTTGAAAAGGTTTAAAATGATTGGTTAGTTTGTTGAAATCCCGAAACGGATCGTCACTTATTAATAATGCTTTTCCTTTAGGGCATTCTACTTTTTTATTAATTAAAATAATAGTTGCCTTTGAATTTAAGGCTTTATCATAATATTTAGGATGGTCAACAAATACAATGTCACCAGCATTAACCACATGGATTTCATTCATTCCCATTACAGGAAAATTACTTTCACCAATATACTCACAATCTATAAGTTTTGCGATTTCCTTTAAAGTGTAACGTTTTGTAAACTTCATTTTTAGCTGTGTTGTGTGTTGTGCGCTGTGCTTTTTTGCTTAAAACCCTTCTTGTTTCAATTCAGTCAGTTCTTTTTCATTAAAATGTTCTAAAATCAGATTCATTTTTTGTTCATTTGTTTTTCTGACATAGACCCACCCATATAATTTCCCCATATTTTTTTTATAATCAAACCATTTTTCGCTTGGGTTTTTCTTTTTATCATATCGAAATTGTTTCCATTTCTGAATTTTATCGATAGTTGTTTCTGGTTTTTCCCATTTTCTGATGTCGCCAAATTTCATTTTCCAGACTTTATTTAATTTCTTAATAGTTTCTTTTTTCAAGATATCTTTTTTAGGTAGCACATAAGAATTAAACCGCGTTAAGTATCTCTGCTTATTTGGTTTTTTGTCTGTCGAGAGTTGGACTGTAAATTTCTCTAAATAATGTTCAGGATTTTTACTGTGCATTTTAAAATGAATTCCCAATGCCTCAATTTTTTGAATTAATTCAATTTTGTTTTTCCTTTTAGCAGATGTTAAAAAAGTTCCCAAACTTTTGTTTTTATACTTAAATCTATGGTTTACTTGAATTTCAACACCATCATCAATGGCGTTTTTAAGTAAATCCAACCATTCATTTTCTGTTAACCTTTTGTTATATTTCATTTTGGAAAGATAAAGTTAATTTTATAATCGAATTTTCATTTTTTAATGGTTCTTGTATGATGCACAACGATGATAAGGGTTGAAAGCCCAATAAAAATGAGACAAAGGGTATGTTTTGAATTATTTTCAATCTGTAATAAATTTTCTAATGCATAATGTGGGTTAAATCGTTTGTTTGTTTATTTGAGCAGTTATTTAACTCACTAACGTATAAACATTTAAACCAGACCTACTCTTTTACACGTTCTTTATAGGTTCCTTTATCCGTTTCTACCTTGATGATATCACCTTCATTGATAAATAATGGCACATTAACCGTAGCTCCGGTTTCAACAGTTGCAGGTTTTGTGGCATTGGTGGCGGTATTGCCCTTTACCCCGGGTTCTGTAGCTGTGACTTGCAAAATCACATTAGCAGGCATTTCAACAGATAGGGGCATATTATCTTCTGTATTGATGATAACGGTTACAATCTCTCCTTCTTTCATCAATTCTGGTCTGTCCAAAGCACTTTCCCGTAATTGAATTTGAGTGTAATCTTCGGTATTCATAAAATGATAATATTCACCATCACTATATAAAAATTGAAATTTATGGGTTTCAACCCGTACATCTTCAATTTTATGTCCACCTGAAAATGTGTTATCAAGTACTTTTCCGGTAGTGACACTTTTCATTTTTGTTCTTACAAATGCAGGGCCTTTACCAGGTTTTACATGTAAAAACTCTATAATTTTATAAATATCATTATTATATTTAATGCACAATCCGTTTCTAATATCTGATGTAGTTGCCATCTTGTTTTATACTTTTTAGTATTCTATTTTGTTTGAAATAAATTTAATTGGATTTGAAATAACCCTTCATAATACCACGGTGCGAATTTTTTATAAATTGAAGGATTTCATCACGCTCTGGAGTCGCTTCCATTTCGGCTTCAATTAACTCTGATGCTTGTGTGTTATTATAATTTTTTTGATAAAGAATTCTATAAATATCCTGAATTTCCCTGATTTTATCAGATGTATATCCGCGTCTGCGAAGTCCCACAGAATTAATTCCAACATAAGATAAGGGTTCACGAGCAGCTTTCACAAATGGCGGAACATCTTTTCTTACCAGTGACCCACCTGTAACAAACGCATGGCTTCCAATGGAACAAAATTGATGCACCGCAGTCATTCCTGCTAAAACAACATAGTCTCCAACGGTAATATGACCTGCCAGTGTACTGTTATTTGAAAAAATACAATTATCACCAACAATACAATCATGTGCTATATGGCAATATGCCATAATTAAACAGTTGTTTCCAATGACGGTTTTCATCCTATCTGTGGTGCCTCTATTAATGGTAACACATTCCCTTATGGTGACGTTATTCCCAATTTCAACAGTAGTATCTTCATCATTATATTTTAAATCTTGAGGAACGGCTGAAATGACGGCACCTGGAAAAATACTGCAATTTTTCCCTATTCTGGCACCTTCCATAATGGTTACATTACTTCCTATCCAAGTGCCTTCTCCAATAATGACATTGTTATTAATTGTTGTAAAAGGTTCTATAACTACATTTTTTGCAATTTTAGCCCCAGGATGGACATATGCCAGTGGTTGATTCATTTATAATTATTTATTATTTTACTTTCACTATTTGTGCCATAAGTTCGGCTTCTGCACAAAGTTTACCATTTGCATAGGCGTAGCCTTGCATATGACAAATACCGCGACGTATAGGCGTTATTAATGTGCATTTAAAAATTAAGGTATCTCCAGGGACAACTTTTTGTTTAAACCTAACATTATCAATTTTCATGAACAGTGTTAAATAATTTTCAGGATCCGGAACCGTACTTAATACCAAAATACCACCTGTTTGTGCCATAGCTTCAACTATAAGAACCCCGGGCATTACTGGCGATCCCGGGAAATGACCAGCAAAAAATTGCTCGTTCATGGTCACGTTTTTCATGCCAATGACGTGAGAATCACTTATTTCAAAAATTTTATCAATAAGTAAAAAAGGTTGTCTATGTGGTAACATATTCATGATTTGATTCACATCCATTAATGGTGTTTGGTTCAAATCAATATTAGGAACATTATTTCGTCTCTCGTTTTTAATGATTTTAGACATTTTTTTGGCAAATTGGGTATTTACAAAATGTCCGGGTTTATTAGCGATGACCTTCCCTCTAATACGTGTTCCTACAAGTGCTAAATCACCTAAAACATCCAGCAATTTATGTCTTGCTGCTTCATTTGGGTAATGTAAAGTAAGATTGTCTAATATCCCATTTGGTTTAATGGCTATCGAATCTTTTTTAAAGGCAATTTTTAACTTTTCCATGGTTTCAGGAGATAAGGCCTTGTCAACATAAACAATGGCATTATTTAAATCGCCTCCTTTTATCAATCCGTGTTCCAACAGCATTTCAATTTCATGTAAGAAACTGAAGGTTCTAGAATTAGAAATTTCGTTTTTGAAATCTGAAATTTTATTAAGGGTCGCATTTTGGGTCCCTAAAACTTTAGTGCCAAAATCAACCATGGTTGTTATTTGGTATTCTTTAGACGGCATGACTAATATTTCACTGCCGGTTTCTTCATCTATATAAGAAATGATATCTGTAACAACAAATTCTTCTCTACATATATCTAATTCTGCTATGCCTGCTTTTTCTAACGCCTCTACAAAAAATTTAGACGAACCATCCATAATCGGGGGTTCTGATGCATTCAATTCAATGATGACATTATCAATATCCAATCCAACCAAAGCTGCGAGTACATGCTCTGAAGTTTGAATGATAACGCCGTTTTTTTCTAAACAGGTCCCACGTTGCGTATTTGTTACATAATTGGCGTCTGCTTCAATAACTGGATTTCCTTCCAAATCCACACGCTTAAACGCTAAGCCAGAATTGGCCATTGCTGGCTTAAAAGTAAGTTTTACATGTTTGCCTGTATGCAAACCAACACCAGATAAAGAAACTTCCTTTATGATTGTTTTTTGCTTAAATTCTGTATTAACTATGCCCATTTATTTTTTTTTCAATTTCATTAATATCTTTCACAATTTTAGTCAGGTTTTTAAAGTGAACATACGATTTATTATAGTCACCTATGGCAATAGCTGGGGAGCCTTGCAGTATTTCATTGGCTTTTACATTTCTTGCTATTCCTGACTGCGCTTGAATTTTAACATTATTCCCAATGGTTATATGGCCTGCAATGCCAACTTGTCCACCAATTTGGCAGTTTTCGCCAATTTTTGATGAACCAGCAATGCCTGTTTGAGCAGCAATAACTGTGTTTTTGCCTATTTCTACATTATGGGCAATTTGAATTTGGTTATCTAACTTCGCTCCTTTTCTAATAATTGTTGAACCTAAAGTTGCCCTATCAATAGTGGTAACGGCGCCAATATCCACAAAATCTTCAAGTACTACGTTTCCAATTTGTGGTACTTTATTATATTCACCGTTTTCATTTGGGGCAAAACCAAATCCATCAGCACCTAAAATAGCACCGGAGTTTATAACACAAAAATTGCCTATAACCGTTTCTGAATAAATTTTAACCCCAGAAAAAATAACAGAATTATCTCCTATAACCACATTATCTCCAACATATGCCCCTGGATAAATTTTTACGTTATCACCAATAACCGTGTGCTCTCCAATATATGAAAATGCACCCACATATATATTTTCTCCATATTTAGAAGTGTTTGAAATATATGAAGGTTGTTCTATACCAACTTTATGAAGTTTAATGACATTATAATATTCAAGTAATTTCGAAAATGACGAATATGCATCATCTACTTTTATAAGTGTTGTAACCAGGTTGTTTTCAGGAATAAAAGATCTGTTTACAATGGTTATGGAAGCTTTAGTTGAATATATAAAAGGTGTGTATTTTGGATTCGCCAAAAACGTTAAAGAACCTTCCATGCCTTCTTCTATTTTGGAAAGTTTTGACACTTCTACTTCCGGGCTTCCGACTATCTCACCGTCTAAAATTCCTGCTATTTGTTGTGCTGTAAATTTCACACTCTATGGTTTGCTGATTAATTTAATGTTAGCAAAAATATGAAAAAATGTACTAAAGTTTTTCCTTTGGATAACATATATAATATTTAGTGACTGGTTTTGTCAATGCTTTGGGGTCAAACTGATCTGAAACATCTGCTATATCTCTAATCTTTCCCGAGTTATACAATATATGTATCCCTTGGTTTTTTAACATATATGTTTGGTTTGAAATTTGTCCCGAAAACACAAAATACTTAGCTTCGGCTGCTGTTATTTTATACTTAGCTACTAATTTTTCGATATGCTTTTCAAGATTTTCAGTTTTAACTTTTGTATCCTTCATTTTTATTTTAAGCAACTTTCGGTTAATAATCATATCGCATAAATTACGCAACACAAAATCTTCATGATATTGCCATGTTTTTAATGAAGTAATTATATCAAAATCATCAAGTTCTGCAAAACGGTTCAAAACCTCAATATTAAATTCAGTTAATGAAATATCATGTTCTAAAAAATATTGAAAGGCCTTACTGGTTTCTATAGGTATCCCTTTATTTATTATTTCTTTGGCGCGCTTTAATACACGTATCAATAACTGTTCTGCAACAATGCCCGTTTTATGTAAGTACACTTGCCAATACATAAAACGCCTCGCATTGATGAATTTTTCAACACTATAAATCCCTTTTTCTTCAACTACCAACGCATCATCCACCACATTTAACATGGTTATAAGACGTTCACTATTTATATTCCCTTCAGAAACACCTGTATAAAAACTGTCGCGCTTTAAATAATCGGCTCTGTCCATGTCCAATTGCCCAGAAACCAATTGGCACATAAATTTTCTTGGGTATTCCCCTTTGAATATTTGTATGGCAAGCGTTAAACTTGAGTTAAATTCTGTGTTCAATTCCTCCATAAAAAGGAGTGAAATTTGCTCGTGAGATACGTTTTTAACAATGCTGTGTTCCATGGCATGAGAGAAGGGGCCATGGCCAATATCATGTAAAAGGATGGCCACATAAAGCGCGGTTTCTTCTTCTTTTGAAATTACAATCTCTTTAAAACGAAGTACTTGAACAACTTTTTGCATTAAATGCACACAGCCAATGGCATGTTGAAACCGGGTATGGTGTGCTCCCGGAAACACTAAATATGACATACCCATTTGGGTGATTCTTCGCAGGCGTTGAAAATATTTATGTTGGATCAATTCAAAAACAAGAGCATTTGGAATCGTAATAAATCCGTAAATTGGGTCGTTTAATATTTTGAGCTTATTCAATCTATCTTTTTTAATAAAAACCATATACAAATATAGCCATATGAAGCACATTTTAAATGATTAATTTTAGTACATGACAAAAATTAAAACATTGTCTCCTCGAGCGCAGTCGAGAGGTTATTTTATTACAGAGTCGTTAAAAAATGAGGTCTCGACTGCGCTAGACCTGACATTTGAGAACTTATATTAATTTTTGTCATGTAATTTATATAATAGTTAATTTAAAAAACAGTTGCTAAATAAAAACAAAATCCTATACTAATAATTACTAAATATAATTAAATGAATACCATAAATATACTCTGGGTTGATGATGAAATTGATTTATTAAAACCCCATATTTTATTTCTTGAACAAAAAAACTACAAAGTAACTACCTGTAAAAGTGGTACAGAAGCCATAGATATTTTAGATGAAGCTAAGTTTGATATTGTTTTTTTAGACGAAAACATGCCTGGGCTTACCGGTTTAGAGACCCTTAATGAAATCAAGGAAAAACAAGATAATCTTCCGGTGGTCATGATTACCAAAAGTGAAGAGGAATATATTATGGAAGAAGCTATTGGTAACAAAATAGCAGATTATCTGATAAAACCCGTAAACCCAAATCAGATCTTATTGAGTTTGAAGAAGAATCTGGACCATTCCCGATTAATTTCAGAAAAAACAACGTCTAATTATCAGCAGGAATTCAGGAAAATTTCCATGGAACTGGCCATGGTAAATTCATTTGAAGATTGGGCAGCCTTATACCAAAAACTTATATACTGGGAAATTCAATTGGAAGATATTGAAGATGTAGGCATGTTTGAAATTTTGGAATCCCAAAAGGTTGAAGCGAATACGCAGTTTGGAAAATTTATTGATAAAAATTATCCCAAGTGGTTTCAACCTAATACTGAAGCCCCAGTAATGTCTCATACCCTTTTTAAAGATAAAATAGCACCTCAGTTAAGCAAGGAGCAACCTACCCTATTGGTTGTGATTGATAATTTAAGATATGATCAATTTAAAGTTTTTGAACCCATCATTAACAATTATTATAAAAAAGACATAGAACTTCCGTTTTATAGTATTTTGCCAACGGCAACCCAATATGCCAGAAATGCTATTTTTTCAGGACTCATGCCGAGTGACATGGAAAAATTATTTCCTCAGTTTTGGAAAAATGATACCGATGACGGTGGAAAAAATTTATATGAAGAAGACTTTCTAAAAGCGCAACTAAAAAGACTTGGTTTGAGTCATTTAAATTGTGAATACCACAAAATCACCAATTTAAAATCCGGAAAAAAACTAGTTGAAAATTTTAACAGCTTAAAAAACAACGATTTAACAGTTGTAGTGTATAATTTCGTTGATATGCTGTCACATTCCAAAACAGAAATGGATGTTGTTAAAGAATTGGCATCCAATGATAAAGCCTATAGGTCATTGGCATTAAGCTGGTTTAAAAATTCCCCGCTATTAGAAATGATTCATCAGGCACAAACACTGGGTTTTAAGCTTATCCTGACAACAGATCATGGTACCATTAATGTAAAAAATCCATCAAAAGTGGTTGGAGACCGGGAAACCAGTTTAAACCTACGTTATAAAACAGGCAGAAGTTTAACCTATGAACCAAAGGATGTTTTGGTTGCTAAAGACCCTAAAGCCATTCATTTGCCTTCCATTACCATGAGTAGCTCGTATATTTTTGCAAAAGGCGATTTGTTTTTCGCTTATCCAAACAACTACAATCATTATGTAAGTTACTACAGGAATTCATATCAACACGGTGGTGTTTCACTGGAAGAAATGATTATTCCGTTTGTGGTCTTCACTCCAAAATAAATCCATGTAATGCAAAAAAATCCGATGAAATACGTTTTTTATTAGGTTTTGTCAAAAATTATTGGTAATATTGTTCAATTATCATAAGTTACTATTATGGATTATACATTACATTCAATTGACGCAGCTGCAGAACATATCATAAGTGCTATGTCCTCAAAAATCTTGTTGCTTTACGGTGAAATGGGTACTGGTAAAACAACCATGGTAAAATCTTTGGTGAAAGCTTTAGGAAGCTCAGACGATGTGAGCAGTCCTACGTTTTCCATTGTGAACGAATATGAAATTGAAAATGATGTGATTTATCATTTTGATTTATATAGAATAAAAGATTTAGATGAAGCCTTTAATTTCGGGATTGAAGAATATTTATATTCAAATCATTGGGTACTTGTTGAATGGCCCGAAAAAATTGAAAGCATGCTTCCTGAGGTTTTTGATAGGTTGGATTTACAGACCAATTCAGATGGCTCCAGATCTATAAAATTGAATTTTAAAAGTAATTTTATTAAACAAATATGCTAAGTAATATGAATAAATAACATTAAAAATGCTCCGAATTTTGAAGGATTACGGTAAATCCGCAACACGATTTTTTAAAACCTACTGTATTTAACATAATTTTAACATTTCGTCACATTCTTCAAGCCTCTTTTAGTTACATTTGGGTTATTAATTAATTAATCCCTTAAAATTATGAAAACTAAAAAGTATTTAATTGCCATGGCAATTTTCGGAGGTATGTTGTTTACGGCTTACGTAGCTAATGCAATAAACCACAATGATCAACAAACAGCAAAAGTCGAAAAGGCTAAAATTAGAGTTTCAGACTAAAAAAACAAGTAAGAATGTAGTTATAGGTAGTATTGTTGCTACTCTTATAGCCATGACACCTTATTTATTTTATTTATATGAAAGTGTTCCAACTGAAACAGTTTGGAACACTTTTTTGTTTACATATCATAGTGGTTATTTTGATAGTGCTAATGTAGCTATGTGGGTATTAACGAGTAAACTAATACCATTGTATTTATTATTCTTATGGTTTTTTACTTGCAGACACTGGTGGTATCATGCATTGTTAGTGCCTATTGCAATGTATTCATACCAAACATTTGATACTTTAAATAAAGATACTGCTTACATTGATGCAAATCAATTAATATATTTAATTCCTATAATGGCAGTCATTGTGCCTTCAATTTATTTAATTAGAGCTCGAATTTTTAATGAAGTGAATGATGCTAACAAAACGATGCAAGAACTTGAAGATGAGTTTAAAATAACCCCTAAAAGTTTTTGGGAAAAAGTAAAACAATATTTTTAATAGAAAACACCTTGTCAAACTGAGCACTTCGGCTAAGCTCAGTGCAGGCACTGTCGAAGCTTTATGGAAACGTAATGCATTATGAGACTTCGACAGGCTCAGTCTGACAAAAATCCTTTGTAATATGTGACTCCTGAAAACTCATCAAGAAAACACCGTTGTCAAGCTGAGCACTTCGGCTAAGCTCAGTGCAGGCACTGTCGAAGCTCAGTCCTATTGAGCACTTATAATAAGCACAATGAAAACCTTTTTAAAGTTAGCCTGTCATTCCGAATGTTACTGAAATCAAAATA
>TARA_R110002050_G_scaffold2491_8_pt1 | contig 11465 bp, 6 predicted proteins | sample TARA_R110002050 | Tara Oceans TARA_R110002050 (sample SAMEA4396988) | marine metagenome | biome: Polar Biome; feature: [DCM] deep chlorophyll maximum layer (ENVO:01000326); material: water (ENVO:00002006), including particulate matter (ENVO:01000060) such as... | depth 25 m
ATTCTTGGCAGAGGCCAGCAACCGGATATGAACATGGTAGGAATTGTAGAACCTAATCAAGAACTGGCCATAAAACTTTCCAAAGAATTTGGTTTCTCTATGGATATCGTTTTCAGTACCATGGATGAAATGATTAACATGGTCAACCCTGATGCAGTTGCAGCTTTTGGCAACATTAAGGATCATTTAAAAGTAGTGAAAGCATGTGCCCCAAAAGGAATTCATGTTATGGTAGAAAAACCATTGGCAACTACCTATGATGATGCGAAGGAAATTAAAAGACTCGCAGACACACATAATATTCGGGTATTGACCAATTATGAAACTTCATGGTACAAAACCAATGTCAAAGCTATTGACCTATACCAACAAGGAGAAATTGGTGAATTAAGAAAAGTAATTATTAGAGATGGGCATAAGGGACCTAAAAACATTGGCGTCTCAAGTGAATTTTTAGAATGGTTAACGGACCCCAATTTAAACGGTGGCGGTGCTATAACAGATTTTGGTTGCTATGGCGCCAATTTAATGACATGGATAACCAAGGGTAAAAGACCAAAAAGCATTACTGCCGTAACTCAGCAACTACAAAAAGAAAACAACCCGAATGTTGATGACGATGCAACTATTATATTAACTTATGAGAATGAAATGGCCATTTTAGAACCTTCTTGGAACTGGCCAATTGGCAGAAAAGATATGGAACTTTATGGCACTAAAGGTGCTATTTACTCTGACAATCCTACCCAATTAAGAATAAGACTTTCTAAGGGCTATAGCGATTATACCGAAGAAACATTTCTTCTGGGAGAGCGGGAAGAGCCCTACAATGACCCTTTCGCCGTTTTTGCTGCAGTTATTAATGGCACACTTCAATTAGAACCGTACAATGTATACTCTTTAGAAAACAATATGATAACTATGGAAATTCTTGAATCTGCCATCAAGAGTGCTAAAAGCGGAAAAACAATTCTTTTAAATTAAAAAAAAAAATGGCCACAGACTATATAAAAGTATTTGGCGGTAATAAAATAGAAGCTCAACGTATAAAACTAACTTTAGAAGACAACAATATCCAGGCCTTAATCAAAGACGAAACCGAATCTGCTAGGTTAGCGGGTTTTGGCAGTCCTTTGCCCGAACTTATTGAGGTGTTTGTGCACAAAGATGAGGAAGAGCAATCGCTTGCTTTAATAACTACGCTCAATAAAAAAGCATAAAAAAAGCCTCTAAAATGGAGGCTTTTATCCCTATACTTTAAATTAACCTTTGCTCAATGGCGTAATTTCTAGTTTTCTAAATTCTACAGGTCCGTGATCGCCTTGAATCATAATAGGTCCGGCCTCTGCTTCATTATTATCTAAAGCTCCACCTGTCATAGCGTCTATATTCTGATTAGAGATAATAGTTTTTCCGTTGGCAACTATGGTTACTCTTCTACCTATCAACGTAATATCATAGGTTTGCCACTCGCCCGCTTTCTTAGCGGCATTTTCGTTTGGGGTCAACAATCCGTAGATTCCACCAAAATAAATTGAAGAAGGTTCCAACCCAATGTTATCAGCAATTTGCACTTCATAACGCCCTCTTAAATAAAGTCCGCTATTACTATTTTCAGGATATCTAAATTCTGTATGCAATTTAAAATCCTTGAATTTTTCTTGTGAGACTAAATTGACTCCAGGTTTTGCACTGGTCAATATACCATCTAACACTGCCCATTGATTGCCTGGTTTCATCGTCCAACCATTTAAGTTCTTTCCATTAAAAAGTTTTATGGTCTTCCCTTCTTTTACATTTTCATAGTATGGTAATTTTGGCGATTTTGTTGCTGTCCAATTATATGTTTTACCATCTACATATATCATGGTTCCTTCTAGCCCTTCCCCTACTATTTTTCCTTCAAATTCCATATTGGCAGCTCCTGGTTCCCATTGTGGAGGTATTTCAAAAGAAAATAATTCTCCGTGCTTTTCTATTTCGGCTACAGGTCTTGCACTACCAAAAGCATATGTAAATCTTCCGATCAATGTATTGGTTCCCGAGTGCCTAATTTCTAACCACGATGGTAGCTTCTCTCCTTCTTGATCAATTGTCAAATTCCATTTTCCCTCTAAAAGATGACCTTCTTGCGCTTGTACACATGTTAAACCGATTGCCATCAGAAAAACAAATACAGCTGTTTTAATAGTATTCATATCATTGTTAGTTTAATAAGTAATCAAATATAGCAGAACTTTTAGTTACAGTTTCACCACATTAATTTAAATGTCATTTATATTTCAAATTGATAAATCTATATCATATATGGTTAATAACTTAACAACTATTCAATTTCTTTCTTGATTATCTCCATTATTCGCTACATTTAAGTTTCAATTCAACCAAACAACAATGACATTTTTAAGAAAATTCCTTTTGGGGGTAATCGCCCTATTATTTTTTTCTATTTCATGCATCAATAAAAAGCCTGTTGAAATTCCGTTAACCATTCAACAAGATAGTACCGAGCTTATTGAAATGGCCAAATTAGCTCGAGAAACCATTACTGCTGAAGTTGCAGACGGACTAGAACTAAGTCTTTGGGCTTCAGATTCCTTAGCTCCAGACCCCATTGCGCTTGATATTGACAATGAAGGCAATGTATACATTACACGTACTAACAGAGCCAAAAACTCAGAATTTGATATTCGCGGACATAGAGATTGGATGACAGAATCCATCTCCCTAGAATCTGTTGAAGATAGAAGAGCTTTTCTTCATAAAACTTTTGCTCCTGAACTTAGTAAAGAAAATGAATGGTTACCTGACCTTAATAATGATAGCATTCATGACTGGCAAGATCTTGCCGTTGAACAAGATGAAATTTGGGTGTTACAAGATACCGACAATGATGGTATTGCAGATATTTCTACCCAGATCATGAACGATTTTAGCGATGAAATCAATGATGTGGCCGGCGCACTCTTAGTACGTGATAACGATGTTTTTGTTGGTATTGGTCCAGGTATGTATCGCTTAACAGATACTAATGGCGATAAAATTTTAGACGAAAAAACGAGTATTGCAGAGGGCTTTGCCGTACATATAGGGTTTAGCGGTCACGGTATGTCTGGTGCCATAGAAGGTCCAGATGGTAAAATATATTGGGGTATTGGTGATATTGGTGCCAACATTACTACCGTTGATGGTGAAAACCATAAATTCCCAAATGAAGGGGTAATTGTAAGAAGTAACCCAGATGGAAGTGACTTTGAGGTTTTTGCTCACGGTCTGCGCAATACGCATGAGTTTGTTTTTGATGCCTATGGAAATATTATTTCTTCCGATAACGACGGTGACCATAAGGGAGAAAGTGAACGCCTGATTCATATCGTAGAAGGTTCAGATGCTGGGTGGAGAGCCAATTGGCAGTATGGAAAATATACGGACCCAAAGAACAATGGTTATAACGTTTGGATGGATGAAAAACTCTTTACCCCACATTGGGATGGTCAAGCCGCGTATATCATACCTCCTATTCAGAATTTTCATAACGGACCTACCGGAATGAGATATAACCCTGGCACCGCTTTGGGCAAAAAGTGGATGGACAAATTTTTCTTAGTAGAATTTGTAGGTGACCCCAGCAGATCACATATTTGGTCTTTTGATCTGAAACCGAAAGGTGCCTCTTTTGAACTGAAGAGTGAGGAATCTATCTTATCCGGAGTATTGCCTACAGGTATTGATTTTGGTCCAGATGGCGCATTATACCTTGCCGATTGGGTTAATGGTTGGGGAACCAAAAATTACGGAAGAGTATGGAAATTAGACGTTACGGACCAAACCAATGATCTTGAACAAGAAAGGTTAGAAACACAACGGTTAATGACCCATAATTATGAAGATGACAACACTGATAATCTTATAAAACTACTCTCATATGATGATATGAGAATTCGGCAAAAAGCTCAATTTGAACTTGCAAAAAGAACTTTTTGGGGCTACAGAGCTTTAGAAAAGGCTTTAACTGAAGAAGAAAACCAATTTACACGTATTCACGCCATATGGGGTATCGGGCAAATTGCGGCAAAAGATGTTGATGATGCCGAACCTTTATTAAATCTATTAAGTGATGAAGATCCTGAAATTGTTGCGCAAAGTGCAAAAGTTCTTGGTGATGTAAGGTACGGGAAACCTGCCGATAGTTTAATAGCATTGACTACACACCAGAACGATCGGGTTAAGTTCTATGCTGCCCAAGCATTAGGAAGATTGAAACATGAAAACGCCATTGAACCACTTTTGGCAATGATCGAAGCAAATAATGATCAAGATCTTTACCTAAGACATGCTGCCGTATTAGCTCTTGCAAGAATAGGAAAAGCAGAACCAATTTTAGCTCTTGCCAATGATGAGAACAGAAGTTTGCGTATTGCAGCAGTTCTTGTCTTGAGAAAATTACAAGACCCTAAAATTTCAATATTCTTATCTGATAAAGATGAGTATATAGTAACGGAAGCCGCTCGTGCCATAAACGATGATCTTTCTATAGAGGCTGCATTGCCGGCTTTGGCGGCTACCCTTAATAATGAGAAATTCACCTCAGAACCATTATTAAGAAGAGCGATCAATGCAGCTTTACGCGTTGGTGGTGATGAACAACTAGATTTCCTTATCAATTTTGCAAAGCGAAAAAGTGTTTCTAGTGATTTACGTGGCGAGGCTCTTGCCGCCTTGGGAACTTGGAACAATCCTTCTCTCTTAGACCGGGTAGATGGTAGATATAGAGGGGAAATAATTAGGCAAAACGGTCAACTAGAAGAGAAGATCAGAAAAGATATCCCTTCATTTTTAAATGAACGCCAACCTGAAATTTTAATCGGTATTTCTAAGACATTGAGCGCAGTGGGTATTACCGATTATAACAATGAGTTATTCTCTATTTTTAGACACAACAAATCAGCAGAGGTACGTGCTACAGTACTAAACAGTCTTGGTCAATTAAAATTCGAACAAATGGAAACTGCCATGTCCATTGGTATGAAAGACAGCAATGAAGAAGTAAGAACAGCAGCCGTAGGTCTATTGGCGCAATTAAATATACCTAAAGAAAAACTTCCTAGCATTGTAGACCCTATTTTTAAAAGAGGCTCTATATCTGAACAACAGAGAATGTTAAATGTTTTAGGTGACCTACCTGTTGAGAATAGTAATGCATTACTATCTAGCCTAATTAATAAAGCCAGTAAAGACCAACTTAAGCAGGGTATATTATTAGATTTAATGGAATCTGTAAACGCAACCGAAAACCCAAAATTAATAGCTCAATTAGACAAACTTAAGGAGGCTGGTTATTCTGCCGATTCTTTTCAAGAAACGCTATATGGTGGAAATTGGTGGGCCGGTAGATCTGTATTCAACAATAATCCCACGGCACAATGTGTACGTTGCCACTCAGTAAATGGCTCTGGTGGAGAGGTTGGACCAAAATTGGACAATATTGGCAATATCCTAAACAGACAACAATTGCTAGAAGCGCTTATAGAACCTAGTATACGTTTGGCACCAGGCTATGGCACCGTAACCATTACGTTGAAAGACGGACAAAAAGTACAAGGTGTTCTTATTGAGGAAAATGACAAAGAATTACTTCTAAGAACTTCTGAAGCGGAGCCTTTAAGAGTCCCTTTAATGAGAATTGCCAGTAGAGAGAATTCCATGTCGGCAATGCCAGCAATGGGTAGAATGATTTCAAGAAGAGAACTTCGTGATCTTATTGAATACCTTGGATCTTTGAGAAATAAAAAGCGGGTGATCGAAGGGGAAGATAAAGAAGTTTAATCTATAGAGAGGAAAGCAGAACTTTCCTCTCGTTAAACTCTTTCATCAGCGCTTTAACAATTTCATCAGCTGGTTTTATGTCATGTATTAAAGCCGATACTTGACCTATCTCTAGCTCACCATCTTCTAAATCGCCTAAGAACATACCTTTTTTGGCACGCCCCCTTCCTAAAAGAGTTTTTAGTTCTTCAATATTTGCTCCTGTAGCGTAGGCTTTTTGTACATCATTATAGAACTTGTTCTTTACTAGTCTAACAGGGGCAAGCTCCTTTAACGTCAAATGGGTATCGCCTTCTTTGGCTTTAACCACAACTTCTTTAAAGTTCATATGGTTAGATGCTTCTTCACTTGCCACAAACCTACTACCAACCTGCACAGCATCTGCACCTAAGACCATTGCCGCTAACATTGCTTTCCCAGTTGCTATACCACCAGCGGCTATTAGGGGAATATGAATTTTCTCTTTAACCGCCGGAATTAAAACCATAGTTGTTGTTTCATCACGACCATTATGTCCACCTGCCTCAAAACCTTCTGCTACAATGGCATCTACTCCCGCATCCTGTGCCTTTAAAGCAAACTTTAAACTACTGACCACATGTACAACCGTGATGCCTTTTTCTTTTAAAAAGCGTGTCCACGTTTTTGGGTTTCCCGCGGATGTAAATACTATCTTGACGTTTTCCTCAACAATAATATCCATCAATTTATCAATATCAGGATATAACATCGGTATATTCACTCCAAAAGATTTTGAAGTCGCTTTTTTACATTTTTGAATATGCTCGCGTAAAACATCTGGATACATACTACCGGCACCAATAACTCCCAAACCACCAGCATTGGACACCGCACTGGCTAATCGCCATCCGCTGGTCCAAATCATACCTCCTTGAATTATTGGAAATTCTATCTTGAAAAGTTCAGAAATTCTATTTTGCATGAGCTAGGTAAATTACCCTGGAAAACACCAAAGGATTATATTCAATAGTTACTATAATTTTCAACGCAAGCATTGATTCTCCGTAATACCTACTATGGAATAATATGTTACAGTTTTGATTATTATTAATTCTCCTATAACACCATATATATTTTAAGAAATAACCCCAGACCCTATAAGGTCATCTTCTAAATACCAAGCTACGAACTGACCTTCGGTAATGGCAGATTGCATTTCCTTAAAATCTACGTACATACCACCTTCTACTCTATATATGGTAGCTTCCTGTAGTTCTTGTCGGTATCTTATACGTGCTTTCACCTCTAACTTCTCATCCATTTTCAAAGCCAAATCTTCACGAACCCAATGTATTTCTTCATCCTTTACAAACAAAGTTCTTCTATACAAACCTGGGTGTGCCTTACCTTGACCTGTATAAATGATATTCTCATTAACATCAGTATCGATTACAAATAAAGGTTCTTTTGTTCCACCAACATGCAAGCCTTTACGTTGCCCTTTGGTAAAATAATGTGCCCCTTGGTGCTCACCTACTACTTTACCATCATTTAAATGATATACCGGTTTCTCCGCATAGTAGGCCAACTCTGATTTTTTATCATCAAAACTTGGCGCTATTTGTGCATAAGCATCTAACCCGGCAGGAACCTCAACAATTTTACCGGTCTTAGGTTTTAATTGTTGCTGTAAAAATTCAGGCAATCTTACTTTACCAATAAAACATAAACCCTGAGAATCTTTTTTATCAGCGGTGATCAAATTCATTTTTGCGGCAATTTCCCTCACCTGTGGCTTGGTCAACTCCCCTATTGGAAACAAGGTTTTAGATAATTGCTCTTGCGATAATTGACATAAAAAATAAGACTGATCTTTATTACCATCTTTCCCTGCCAATAACTGATAGGTTTCGGTACCGTCTGTATTTTTGATAGTGCCTTTTCTACAGTAATGACCCGTAGCTACAAAATCTGCCCCAAGCTGCATGGCTATTTTCATAAAGACATCAAATTTGATCTCCCTATTGCATAACACATCAGGGTTTGGGGTTCTCCCCATTTCATATTCCCTGAACATGTAGTCAACTATACGTTCTTTATATTCAGCACTTAAATCAACCGTTTGAAATGGAATACCCAACTTCTCCGCAACGATCAAGGCATCGTTACTATCTTCTAACCACGGACATTCTTCTGATATCGTCACCGAATCATCATGCCAATTCTTCATAAACAGGCCAATAACGTCATAACCTTGCTCTTTTAAAAGGTATGCCGCCACGCTTGAATCTACTCCTCCAGAAAGTCCTATTACTACTTTTTTCATCTCTTCATCTTGGTCGCAACAAAATTACAAAATTTCAATTCAAAGTCTATTTATTTAAAAATACACATACTCTTTATTCACTGCCTACAATCTTAATAAAAAGAAGAGCTCAGATGAACTACGTACTAACAGCTAATTTTATTGAGTTAAAAATATTTTGTTAAACTTTTTTAAAAATTGTTTAAACAAAATGTAACTATCGTATTTTTAGCATTGTAGATGTTTTACTACCATATATGTATTTTATAGCCATTATTGTTAAACATCTTACATATTCAATTGAACAATCCTTAAAAACACAGTTATGAAAAAAATGTTACGATTACGAAATTTTTTACTAGTACTCACCATTTCCATAGTTACATGGTCATGTAGTGATGATGATGACGGTGTAACACCTATGACACCAAACGAAATGAACATTGTAGAGACAGCTCAGGCGGAAGATGCGCTTACCTCATTAGTTTCTGCCCTTACAACTGCTGACAACTCAGAAGGCACTGATTTAGTAGGCACATTAAGTGGCGACGGTCCATTTACCGTTTTTGCACCAACTAATGATGCCTTTACCGAACTATTGAACCAATTAGATGATTTTGATACTTTGGCAGATTTTGATACGGACGAAGAGAGAGCGATCTTAACTTCAATATTAACTTATCATGTAGTTGCAGGTGTAGCTGCCAACTCTACCGATTTGTCCAACGGTATGATGGTGACTACGGTACAAGGTGAAGATTTAACCATTAATATTGATGGTGATGTTTTCATCGATGACGCCACTGAAATTGATGCTAAAGTAGTTATTGCAGATGTAGAGGCCAGTAATGGAGTGGTTCACGTTATTGATAAAGTATTACTACCACAAGCTATTATAGATGCTTTGAACGGAGAGGAAATGCCTGAAGAGAATGGCACATTGGTGGATATTGTTGTAGCTACCGAACCTTTATCCCTTTTAGAGGCAGCGGTAATTAAGGCTGATTTAGCCGCTACTTTGAGTTCTGATGGACCATTTACCGTATTTGCACCTACAGATGATGCCTTTGTAGCATTGTTAGAGGTTTTAGGCGACGATTATAATAGCATTGATGATTTTGATACAGATGAAGAAATTGACTTATTAAAAAATATTTTATTATTTCACGTTATTGCCGCTGAAGTAAAATCTACTGATTTGGCTGCAGGACAGGTTGCAACGGCGTTTGAAAACAACAGCGTTGAAATAATTTCTTCTGGGGATACATTCGTAATCGGTGATGCTTCCGATACCAACGCAAATATTACAGCAGTAGATATTATGGCATCTAACGGTGTTGCACATACTATTGATAAAGTATTATTACCACAAGCGGCAATAGACTTTGTTATGAGCTTACAATTGAAAACCATTGTAGATACTGCAGTAGCTACAGACGACCTAAGCTTATTGGTAGATGCTCTGGTGCAAGCAGATGCTGGTTTGGTAGAAACCTTAAACGGGGATGGTCCCTTTACAGTATTTGCCCCAACTAATGATGCCTTCGCAGCATTACTAGATTCTTTAGGAGAGGATTATAATAGCCTTGCGGATTTTGATACCGAAGCCGAAAAAGAATTATTGACTACTATTTTAACTTTTCACGTAGTTTCTGGAACAGCTGCTTTTTCTACGAATTTAAGTGACGGGCAAACTATTGCAACCGTACAAGGTGAAAATGTAGGTATTAACATTAAAGATGGAACAGTACACGTTGAAGATGCGAGCGAAGATAACGCTTCTGTTATCATTGCTGATGTTGAAGGTAGCAACGGTGTTGTACACGTTATTAATAAGGTCCTTTTACCACAAGCAGCTATAGATGCATTGTAATACCATAGCGACATTCACCAAATTTAAAAACCTTCCTTTATGGGAAGGTTTTTTTATGCCATAAAATGACTAACATCAGTACAGACTATTTTAACATACAATAAGCCACCCTTTACAACTAACTTTTTATTGAACTTTAATTTAATTACATCTTTACCATCCCAAATCTTACCAAACCAACTCTATTTAATGGCAAAAGCCCTTTCAAATTTGAAAGGGCTTTTCATTTTATATAGAACAATAAAATTAGTTCTTCTTTTGCGCTTCTGCTTGTTCCATCATCTCGCGCATTTTCTTTTGGAATTTGTTTTCCTTTTTAGGTTTCTTCTTATTCTCCTGTATCTGGGCATGAATTTTATCATTATCAAGTATAAAATTCTTAATGACCAGCATAATACCAATAGTAATCAAGTTAGAAACGAAGTAGTACAAACTCAATCCACTTGCATAGTTGTTAAAGAAAAACAACATCATAAATGGCATTAAGTACATGATAAATTTCATGTTAGGCATACCTGGTTGAGTTGGCATATTCTGTCCTGTAGTCATCATCATATAAAAGAAAATAGCTATAGATGCCAAAATAGGAAACAGACTCACGTGATCACCGTAAAATGGAATAGAAAATCCTTCTGGGAATTGATAAATAGTATCAAAAGAAGAAAGGTCATCTGCCCATAAAAATGATTTTTGACGTAATGCGAACGATGTTGGAAAAAACATGAAAAGTGCATAGAATATCGGCATTTGAATAACCGCTGGTATACAACCGCTCATGGGGCTTACCCCTGCCTTACCATAAAGCTTCATGGTTTCTTGTTGCTTTTTCATGGCATTATCCTTGTATTTCTCTCCAAGCTCAGTAATTTCAGGTTTCAACACCTTCATTTTTGCTTGTGACAAGTAGGATTTATATGTTACAGGCGACATTGCCAAACGTACCAATATCGTCATGATCACAATTGCTATACCATAAGGAAAATACGTGCTTAAAAGACCGTAGAATGGTGTAAACACATAACGATTGATCATACCGAAAATACCCCACCCAAAAGGAATGGAATCATCTAGACCCAAATCTTCATACTTTGAAAGGGTATCTACATCTGTTGGACCAAAATACCAATGTAAATCTTTAGAAATTTCTCCGCCTTCCAAGTCCACTGGTAACGCAGATGCATATTCTTTTGTAAAACCAAAGGTTCTACTTTCTTCCTCTACCAAGTTAACCGAAGTCAAATCTCCATTTTTAAATGGTACATCTGCTGCTAATATACTTGAGAAAAAGTGTTGACGGTAAGAAATCCATTTTATATCCTCTTCGGTTTCCTCATCATCACTTCCTTCAGATAACTTGCTAATTTTACCATCTTCATGATTATATGTCAAACGCGTATACCTATTTTCATATTGAATACTTTTTGAGTGTCGAATACCTTTTAACTTCCAATCTAACGTTACAGGTTTACTTGTACTAATGACGTTATCCAATCCTTTGGA
>TARA_R110002050_G_scaffold16340_1_pt1 | contig 11451 bp, 10 predicted proteins | sample TARA_R110002050 | Tara Oceans TARA_R110002050 (sample SAMEA4396988) | marine metagenome | biome: Polar Biome; feature: [DCM] deep chlorophyll maximum layer (ENVO:01000326); material: water (ENVO:00002006), including particulate matter (ENVO:01000060) such as... | depth 25 m
TCTCGCATGTTAAATTACTTACAGAACAGTTTTGGGCATCTTTATACCAGAGTTACCGAAATCCTTCAATTATCTATATTAATCAATAGCTAATTGCTAAAAATAATATTCCTATAACTTAGCATGCTTATTTAGCTCATAAATTTACTCAGCTTTGAGTTGTCTGCTGGGATGTGTCTTTTTTAAAGTTTTAATCATTGCCTGTTAATAGTGCTACACAGGGCTTTTGCGGTTTAGAGGTTGTATTCATGAATGGGTTTAGGGGCTACAAACCAATTTTGCCCCATTCCAATTCAGCGCTGCTTTCCCTAACATTTTTCAGTATCCTCATTGCCTAAACTATTATAATGCGATAAACCATAAAATATTCCTCAAATTTAGTATGAGTGAGCATGTAATGCGAGTAAAAATAGAACACCATGAAGATGGTGAGCACTATCAAAAATAGGTAATACGAAATGTTAGTTTTTAACTGCACCAAAGCCGCAGTAGAGTTTTTTACGGTTACGCGTCAAGGCCAAAAAGTTTCAGATCTAGAGCCTGCGCCACACAAAACCATCGCAGAGTCGATTGAAACGCCTGCTTTTCCAAACGGTGTTGATACCGACATAAATGGTGAATTTCAATGGCAGTGGGTACTACATTGTGTATCCATTAAACGCAAAAAATACTTAATGGCGATGGATTATCAAAGTCGTTTTTGTATAACAGTACTAGCAGGAAAGAAAGGTGATATTTATCAGTTTCTCAACACCTTTGAGCCAATGCTAAAGGCGTGTTTTCTCAGTCTAGCCAATGAAAGCGGTGTTGATACGGTCGAGGTAGAGAACTGTGTTGACCATTATGACAGAGAGGTTAATGACTGTGCCTTCCACCCTCGAAGTGACCGTAGCGTGCAAGCTCACCTAAATGACGTTCATTGGCATCTTGAACGTCACTGCTATGAAGATGGAATGTTACTTGAAGATGTTGACCTACTTGGCTTTAACTTATTTTCAGGTCAGTTTCCTCGTAATAGTAAGCACAAGAAGGATCACTTTTTCCCTAATGAAGAATTTGTTAACCAGTGGCAACAGTGGGTATTAAAGCCTCAACCAGTGGATATGAGTAATGTCATCGTGTTAAGCCATCACAGACAATAGAGAATAAGAAAAACTGTTTGTAGCGACTCTGCTGACACTCCCTGCCTAGAAGCTTCTCTGCACATTGAGCAAGCTAAAAGAGGTAATTAATCAAGTAAGTTTCAGCATACTTAATAACGCGTTGATGTCCAAAAGTGAGAACTGGTAGAGTTTGAAAATTCTCAACTAAAAGTGTTCAGTTTGGGTTGACCAGTACATATTGGCGAAGCGCTTGCTTGCGAACTGTTTAACCGTTCTAACTCCGTAAGGTCAATTTTGATGAATGCAATGGAGATTAAATCTTCGACTTTTATTGCGGTACCAGAAATTAGACTTGATGCTTGTGCCGGGTTAATTTTTGATGGTGTACATAAAGTAGACATTTGCATTCTAGATACTGAAGCTAAGACATGCTTCCCTATTGAGGCAAAACTGGGCGTAGACAGACTATCAAAAAATGAGTTTACCAAGCGTTTTATGGAACCCTGCAAAACTTCCCATAACGATTCTCGTGTATCAGGTAGCATGATTTCCATTTTCGAGCGGCAGTTGCCTGCTCAATGCATTAATCAAGAGCTTTATATCACCTATCTAGGAGAAAAATATTTGGTTTCAGATAAGTGGGGGCTAATTGCTCGATCGGCAGTGCTTGATAAGTGGTTCTCAAATGGTTTTCCCACGTTATCGTTTAACTGTAAATACTTAGCTTTTGAAGACCTAGCTAGTTCCTACGGTGACAAAGGCTCGTTTAATCGCTTAATCACTGAAATGCTAGAAATTGATTTTTACAAACAGTGGGTAAAGTCTACATGATGAATTTATGTAACGTGAGAGCGGTAGTGTAAACGCATGGGGTCAGCGATGCTGATGTCACGTCGACATCTACCTTCGAACCAGTGCGATCGCTGCTGACTCATCTTTGCCCGAAAATGAGTTTCAAATTATAGGTAGTACAGAGAAGTAACAAACCTTTAGACCTACTTTAGCTAATCGGTTTCTAAAACAAAAAGGTTTAAATGCTTCGTTGACCTTCTCATGGGGTTTGAGTGTATTTTAAAGTCACATATAGTCCTTTCCCATAAAAGCTCGAAAATGGAGGAAGTATATAAAGAGGCAAGAAAGGCTGGCCATGATCTGAGTAAGTTAGCAGATCTAGCTCATTTTTTAGATGGCGAGATCCGAAATGACTATTATAGTTAATTGTTGTTTTTAGTATCAACGTCGTCTGCATTCTCATCTTCTACATAAGCTAACAAATCACCAGGTTGACATTCAAAGTATTTACACAGCCCATTGATGGTGTCCGTGTTGGTTACGTTACCAGATACGTTTGCAATTCGAGTCAAGGTGGCCCGGCTGATGCCTGTTTTCTCTCCAACCTCTGAAAGAGTTATACGTCGTTTTTCATTAAACGATTTCTCATCTAATAATTTTATTAAAAAAACTCTGATCATCATAGTATCCATGCGGCATTTTAATCATCAGTATATCAAATGCCTCACATACGATGCAAAACATATTGACTATCGCGTTTATGAGCGCTATATTGGTCACAAATGAGTCATATGACTCACTTGCGACTCAATTTGGAGCATATTATGAATACTTACCTGACAACTGATGAGCTTTCATCACGGATTAAATACGATGCCCGTACCATTAGACAGTGCCTTAAGGACGCTGTGCTGTTTGAAGGTGTTCATTACATTCGTCCTTTTGGAGGTCGCAAAATTCTTTACATCTGGGAGCGAGTAGAAGAGTCGATGCTACAAGGACTAGCAGCTCACAATGTCATTGGCTTGATGTAAGGAGATTATTATGGGAAGCGTAAATTGTCGTGACGGTAAACTATATTTAGATTTTCGTTATAAAGGACTTCGTTGCAGAGAGCAGACTAAGTTGATTGATAATACCGTTAATCGGAAAAAGCTGGCTAAGTTATTGACGATGCTTGAGGAGCAAATAAAATTTGGTACTTTTAATTATGCTCATCATTTTCCGGGTAGCCCTAAAATTGCGTCATTTGAATTGATCGCTCAACAAACTGCTGAGCGTGCGACTGGTGAAAAAATGCTATTTCCAGTCTTTGCCAAACAATGGTTTGCAGAGAAACGAGTCGAGTGGAGAGCAAGTCAAATTGAAACTGTCGAGGGTATTTTACGCTGCCATCTTGAGCCTAATTTTAAGCAAGTTGCTATTGGTGCAGTGTCTAAATGCGATATTTTAGCGTTCCGTTTGAAGTTATGTGAAGTGGATGCCGTTAGTGGCAAGCAGTTATCAGCATCCAGAATAAATCACATAATGACTTACTTGCGGCTAATTTTGAATGAGGCCGCTGAGCGGTTGGAGTTTGGGTCTCCGTGGCGAAACATAAAGGCATTGCCTATGCCGAGGGCTGATGTGCAGCCTTTCAAGCTGGAAGAGGTGACTTTTATTTTGAATCGTGTTCGGCCTGATTTTCAGCCCTATTATGCTGTTAGATTTTTCACAGGATTGCGAACGGGTGAGGTAGATGGCCTGATTTGGGATAATGTAGATTTTGGGGAACGACTCATTCATATCCATCAGTCTTTAGTGCGTGGGAAAGTGGGACCGACAAAAACCAGCGGATCTCATCGGACGATTGCGATGAGCCAGCGAGTGTATGACGCCTTACGCGTTCAATGGGATTATTCAGGAGAAAAGAGTCTATTTGTATTCTGCGCTCGAAATGGGGAACCACTCAATCATCGTAATGTTACCCGACGAGTTTGGTATCCATTATTGTCTTCGCTTAGTCTTCCTAAGCGAAATCCTTATCAATCCCGTCATACTGCCGCTACTTTATGGCTAGCGGCAGGTGAGAGTCCTGAATGGATAGCACGACAACTTGGGCACGCCAATACTAGTATGCTGTTTCGGGTCTATTCTCGTTATGTGCCAAATTTAGTTGGGCGTGATGGTGCTGCATTCGAGCAACTACTGCAAGATGGATTAGATATGGAGGATGTAGAATGAAAATGATCCTAGAACATGCTTCATCTGCTGAATTATTATGGGTTCAGCGCAAAATGGTGGCACAAGACCAGGAGTGCTGGCATTTTACTTCGGCTACTCAGGATATCTCAATATGGCTTGAACCTTTGACTATGGCAGATGTTTGTCCATTTGGGCAATTGCTTATAGCTGAATTGGATGTTCACAAAGGTGTGTTTGCCATCAACCACATTGTTGTCATAAAGGAAATCGAAGATGCTGCAGTGATTATTCGTCATTTTGCATGGGTCCCAGCAGGCAAGGAATCTTTGCTACGTGATATATGGGGGATGTTGAATTACTTGCCAAGCCCAGCCCTGAGAACTTTCTATAAAAGTGTACTGGCTGATGATGAATTGATGCAGCCATTTCTCACTTCAATGGCGAGTCATCACCACCACCATGATTACGCCGGTGGTTTGATCGAACATAGTCATGAAGTCGCCATGACTGCTGCAGCATTGAGTTTACTGTACGGTTTAGAACCCTTAAGTGTAAGTGTGGCATTTATCGGTGGGCTACTGCATGATATCGGTAAAATACACCTTTACTATAACGTGCAGGGACCACATGGTGTTTTGGGCCAACATGAATCATTTAATTTCATGGTATTGGCCAAACAATTAACGGTATTGAGGCTGTCAGCACCTAAGTTATTTGAGGCTCTTAGCTGTTGTCTGAGTATCAAATTTAGACATCAGAACGATGCTTATCTTCCTTCAACAATAGTGCATATGTGCGATCGTTTGTCAGTTGATGTGTGTAACTGGCGCCGAGCGTTTGCCAATGTACCTCACTATTATTGGTATGCAAAGTCACCTAGAGATGCATTGATGTATAAGCGACTAGGCTAATGCATTATTATGAGTGACATTCGTGTCACTCTGTATCCTTGCTTCCCTGGTATATCCACTGATCTAAAGCATGAGTTGATGCATCTCGTATATAGTCATAATCATACATTTCAGGGTCAAATCCATCGAAAAGTTCCAGTTTGATATTTGATAATAAATGTTTTTCATAAGGGGTTGCTTTGTCGTACAACTGGTCGAGTGAGTGCAGTTTTACAAGTGTTGTTTCTTCTATAGTATCAACCAGTAGCCACGCGTTAGTAATAAGTGGGGTTAATTGCCAGCGCTTGATCTCACTTGCAGTAAATAAAATAATGGCTAATCGATGAAATACATAGCGCAGACTGTGTGAAGAATAATGCTCTAAGCCCTGTGCAATACGTTTTTTCTCGTTAGTGTGGCGTAGTAATAAGGTACCCAGTCCATCTGGAAATTGCTGAATTTTTCTTAATACTTTCACATTTATTTGTAACTTGTCATGACACTTCCATTCACTAAGCATCTTACCTTTGGGATAGTACAATTTTAAGCGCCAGCGTTTCCAGGGAAGGAGTTGACTCACCACCGCCATAAATTTGTTAAAGAAGAGTGGGTCGCTAAATCGAATGCCTGAACGAGAGCTGTTGCAATGAAGTAGGCTATATTTAATGGCCCATTTAAGTTCCTTAAATTGAATGGGATCTTTACGCATCGCTTGGCAAGCTGCAAGTATTTTAGCTACATCTTGTTTTTCATCAACATAGTTAGGTTCCGCAGGCATTATCATATGAGCACGACTTTTTGGAAACAAGCGCGAAGTGAGTTTGAGGGTTATGAGTTCACGTAGTTGACATGCACTTTGGTACCAGCGTTGTACTTGACTATCTTTTAGGCCGTAGAACCAAGCAATATCTCTGTAGTCATGACCAGACTGATATCTTGCGAGTACCGCACCGCTTTGCAAATAATGACTAGATTCTTGTAGGGCTGGTAGGGATATTGATTTCGCTATACGGCTCTGTTTAATAGTACTCTGAAACTCACCGATCCGCTTTAGCACATAAGAGCGAAATCTTGCTGGTGTGATGGTGGCTTGCTTGATGAGTATTGTACTTTTTGATGTGCTAATCCCCAGAAAATATCGACTATCTGCTAATGATATAGATTGCTGATTATTCGCTAAATGACAACCCAGTAAGAGGTCGGTAAAGTGTAAATATGTGCTAAGAGTGATCTCTGGGCTGCTATGCCCCGCAAAAACTGCCAACGCCATATAACGATCTCGCCCCCGTCCTTTCCCCGCAATAAGATGCAAAATGTCAACCTGCTGTGCTGCCGAATAAGGCAGCATGGTGCGCTCCAGTTGAGCTGGTAGTGTAGTTAGATCATGGTGCAACAATAACTGCAGGCGCGATAAGGCACTATGTCGTAGATGATAGAGGCGATAATATAAACCGCCACTCAGGTCATGGAGTACCTTTTTCACCATTAGCGACAGATGCTTAGTATCTATGGGGTCTCGGGAGTTGCCTTGTTTATGAAATATCAGTTCAGAATTGGTCGATGCGAGTAAGCGCCGTTCGCCGATATAGTTTGTTAATGTAGGGTGCTCCTCTGGTGTCAGTAATATAAAGAGTGGCACTTTGCGAAGCGCCGCATCTGTTTTGTTATGTCCATGACAATTTTCACGAACAAAGATCCAACCTATGCTCGACGGTTCAATGTCTTTGAGGCGTAATTTTGCAATTTCCCCCGGCCGCAGACCTGTGCGGTAGGCCATAATGAGGAAACTCTTAAGCATTCGTCGCTGTAGGTCATCGATGTCGATGAACTGATCGACTTGTATTAGCAGGGCTGCAAAGAGTGGTTCATCAACAACAGATGCGCTGACGTGGGGTATGCTACGGTCACTTTCAATGAGGGAGTTTGGTAGAGGCTCAAAATGGAAGCGATTGACAGCAAATCGGTGCATATCCTCTAGCCGTCCAGCCTTATACTCTCTAGCTTTCTGACTCTTAGGGCGATTAAGTATGCTTTGATAGAGTTCACAAAACTCTTCTCCGTGGTAAGAATCCAGTGGTAACAACAGTGTGCTAGCGATCCATTCCTGACCAATTGAATCTAGATAGGCTTTTGCGGTTGATACGGCATTGTCACGTTCGGTAAGGTGGGTGAGTAACCATTGTAACAATACTTGTTCACTTAGGGTCAGTTCAGGACTATTGATTGAATTAAGTTGATTAATTATTTCGCGTTTACCGACTGGTCTTGCAGCGTCACGGTGAAAGATTTCTTTAAGTTTGTGCAGTAGAAAAGGGCGTTTACTGCGCGCAAAAGGGGTTTTTTCCCAGTTACTAACTTGGTTGAGTAAGAATATTGAATGGAAATGGTTATATTGTATTTCACTACACTTATGAATATCAGGGCAGAACAAACGCTGTAAATATGGGCTCGGTAGTGAAGCACTTGGCGTGCGGCCAATAGCGTACTCTAATAAAACCTGTGGTAAATTTACACCTGGTAGGTGCTCGGTTATCGATATTGCTCCATGATGAAGAGCGGTAATGCTGAGTGTTGTTCCTAGTTCTTGTTCTATGAGGTTGTGGCAATCATCGATATTTTTAGGTACTTGCCACTCGTTAGTGCGTATGAGTAAAAATCTTCGTAATAAGCCCATGCTGATCGGATCTGGCACATAATGTACTTCACTGATGGCTTGTGGTTCTGACTGGCCATTTTCATTGCGGTAATAATTGGTCGTGGTGACGTCTTGTGCGTTAATTTGCAGTGTTAACCAAGCAAACTCTCTATTTCCTTGGAAAGGTTTTGCATCTATCAACGTTTTTGCGAGTGCCGGCCATAATGCTGGTCGGTTAAGACCTCCATAAAGTAGACCGCAAATTAGGCATTGGGCAAACAATTGATTTGGTGTTGGGTTGGGATAAAGTAGATGTTGTTGCCATTGTTGTGCGATGTTAGCAATCTGATTGGTTCTATTATGCCAAGACTCGGTTCGTAGTGGCCGTTGACGACGTAAAGTAATGTAAGCTGGTGGAGTGACAATACTCCAGATACCTTGCCGGTTACCTTCCTCTATTTTATTACAAATAAACGAATAAGCACGTCGATAGGCTGTCTCACTTTTAAGCTCTTTTGCCATCTCGGCATCAATTATTGGCCACTTTATATTAAAATTATCCGTACTAGGTGGTTCTTCGAGTATTTCTGGGAGATGTCGGCGAAAAATATCCATTGCAGCTCGCAGGGTATGTTCGTCTTCTTTTTGGCGGTTTGCCAAACGTAATTCGCGTCCCATTTGTAGCATTAAGTCATGTCGGCCAGAGGCCAAAATTAATGGGTTTGGCATCCAGGAAGGGCCTCTATCAGATGTTTTTTTAGTATGAGCTCTATCGTGTTGGCAATATGGTGCATGTCGGACATTGACAGGACACTGTAGCGGCCAAACATTTCTTCACCGATTTCTTCATGTCCCATCCACCCATCAATGTGTGAAGGTGCAATATTATTCCGCTTGAGCTCACTACGTAGGTGATGTCTGGGCCAATTGTGTGCCCACGGTAGTTTATTATTCAGCAAGATATTGAGTTGGCTTGGCGATAAATCGGTCGTATTGATCTGGCCATCGTTACTACAATAAACGGCAAAAAGTAGATTTTGACTGCTGTCTAATGCAGTCTGACAGCGAGCAGCAAGGATTGGAGCACTGAATCGGCAACGCTGAGATAATGTCCTTAAATGTTCCAAATAGTGTTCTGTTTGTTGTGCAGCTATCGGGGGAATAATGACAGTTCGTGCTGATAGACCATGACGTATCTCTTTATCGCTTATCCACCAAGTATTTTGGCTCGGGTTAAAATCACTTAGGCGTCCCATAGGGGCAGTGACATCTCGATGACCAGTGCTGAAAGCTAATAGAGCCCAAACATAGCATATATAATAATTGTGAAATCGGATAAATTCATCTAATTGGGCTTTGTGATTTGGTCGTGCTGGTGTTGAGAGCAATTTGAATAGGTTGTGTAATAGTGGGCTAGGTAGATTTAATCGACTTCCTAACGTTTTTTGAGTCGGACGCAATTTAGGTAGTTGCAAATCAATTTTAGCGAGTTTAAAAATATGCCGAATGTATTGGTTATGGTGACTGATAATGGCATCTGCGTCTAAGTTACTATATGCGAGAGCTGGGCGACTTTTACTTGTTTCACCTCGAATTAGGGCTATTTCGGCTCTATCCATTCCCTGATTGATAAACCAAAACTCTAAATACCGTATAATACGGCCTAGAGTTAGACGTGTTTGGTGACGGTAATTGATATATTGTATAAAGGTACTCAACTCTTCGGGATCCATTTTTTTTGTTGATATTAAAATACTTAGAAAAGATGGTATAGGTAAGATTAAGTTTGGCACGACATCATTCAGCAAGTGAGCGTAGTCGCTAGATTGGGTTGTTGCTGGTACATTATGTTGAATAACTAAACAGGGGACTTCACGTAACAATTTCAGTTGTGATCTTACAGCTGGATTACGATTAAATGCTTCTGGATTACGACCGCTAACAAGTGAAAATACGAGCCAAGCAGCACTCAAAAAATGCTCATTATGAATGGTAAGAGCTTCGACAGAACAACTTATGAGTTGTTGAATATCATAGTCGCTTGATTGTTCAATGCTACAAGGTAGAGCTAGTTGGCGAATGCTGAGCGCTTCAGCAAGCCGTTTTCCTTGTATCACCTTTATCGCTTGAGATTGATGAGGGGTATTTCCTTCAACCACGCAAATTACTTTGCCAGATCGTACCAGTAGAGATTCATCTTGTAATTCGACAGTGTTCGTGTGAGATGTAATTTCAAGTTGTCGAACGCTTAAATCGGTTTCATCTGTTGCTTCAAGGGGAATGAACTCAATGTGATGATCTACTTGAGGTTTAAATTCAGATTCTCGGCGGCGAGTGATTCCCTTGGACATTCGGTAGGCATCGTAAATGACGATATAGAGAAAACTCATACCTCTTTTGAGCAGTGCTGAACGGAGGTCATTTCTTTTTTCTCTCATCGAGCTAAATAACTCAAGCATGGAAGTATCATCGTCGAAGCTTGGAAGCTGTGTGAGAAGAGGGATGTGATCAAGATCCGTGGCAATTAACCTTATTTCCCGCAGTGCATTCTCAATAGCGGAATTGTGTTGCCCCACCAGATAGAGTTTCAGGCAACTCATAATCACTAAGATTTGATAACGGCGATAGCGATGCTCATGCTCTGAGTTGGAGTTTGGAAAAGGAGTACATATTGCTGCTGCATAAGGGCATTCAGTCAGCATTCGCTCAGTTTTGAGTTTATTGAAAACAATTCTACTAGGCACTTCAGGATTAGTTGGTGCACATTTTTGTTTGAGTTTCTTGCTTTGTGAACGTAAGACATCGAAATGAGTCCATAAACCTGCCGGTAGTAGCGTTAACAGACTTGTCAGGTGCTGAAAAATAACTAAACGAGTTGATTGTTCTAACGTTGGTGGCGCTACTGTTTTACTTAAATAGGTGCATCTACGTTTGACAGCTAGGCTTTTAGTTTCAATATTACTCATGTTTTTGACTCCATGGCTTAGCCAGAGCCTCTAACGGATCAATAGTCGTTGCCGTTGTTGTGGTTGATTTTCCTCGTTGTCGCTGTTGGATGAGGGTGCCTCTGGTTATGCCAGTCCATCGACACAGATCAGCATCAGAAATTTTCTTCTTATTGAATAGCGTGCGTGATAGATGTTCAGGTAACTGGGTTTGTAAACTATCGCGTAGTTCTGCTATGGAACGTCTATCCACAGAGAACATCATCAAACTGAGTACTGAAAGCCAGGCAGCTCGCTCAATATCTTGATCGTTTGGCTGGTTTGTCGCTGAGTTGTGGATCAAAATTGTACCATCTGGAGGGTGATTAGCTGGCCAGTAAAGCGCTGGCCAAAGTGGAGCGTAAAGTGAAAATTTTGTTGGTTTATGTCTAATTGTTCTATTTTTTTCGGTCGATTCGTAGTGCATTACACCTCTTAGTGGTTCACTTAATAACGAGGCTTTAAACGACGCAGGAAGTGTCTTCCAGTCCATTAACTTGGGAAGTATTGTTAACCATTCATAAGCTGGTATTGCAAGCGGATGTAGAGTCACTTTTATTCCAGATTGAGCGTTGAAAACGGTGCAAATCTCAGTCATAAATGCCTTGAAGAGGGTAGGGTGATTTTTTTACTAGCTATTTTATTGTTAAAAGTGATCAGTTATTGATCACTAAATAGTAATATTTTTGTGACTGTGACCATTAAAGTTACTTTAATTGTATTGAATCGTCAAACTAGTATTCATTAAGTTAAAGCATTTTAAATCAATTAAATACAATTCACGTATAGTCAGTAATATTAATGTAATCTAGCTGGCACGGCCTGTCACGCCGGGGGTCGCGGGTTCGAGTCCCGTCCGCTCC
>TARA_R110002050_G_scaffold6740_2_pt1 | contig 11436 bp, 8 predicted proteins | sample TARA_R110002050 | Tara Oceans TARA_R110002050 (sample SAMEA4396988) | marine metagenome | biome: Polar Biome; feature: [DCM] deep chlorophyll maximum layer (ENVO:01000326); material: water (ENVO:00002006), including particulate matter (ENVO:01000060) such as... | depth 25 m
GCGAAACTTTTTAATAGTCATGATGAAGCTTTATTGAATTATAATTTTTCAGGGCAATCGTGTCTTTAACCTGCCACCTGCCCCTAAAACCAAAAACCCAATCTTACGTAAGTGTAAAAATTCGGATGATTGGTGCTAGTGCTGACATGGATTTCTAGCGGACCAATTAAACTGTTATAAGCGTAACCAATACTATAGCCGTCGAGCAGCAAATTAGAATCAAACAGCGCTTCGAAGGAGTTTTCTAATTTGGCATAATTCACCTTAGCGAGAATATAGTGATTGCGGGCGACCTCAAAATTTAAATCGGCCCGGGCCATAATTAAATTACGACCATTAAGCTCCATAAAGCGATGTCCTACAAAGCTTTCGATATAATTTAAATAACTCTGTCCCATGCTTCCTAAATAAATTTGATAGGGTAAGTCTAAGCCCGGACCAATGGTGTTAATGCCATTAACCTGACCAATCAGCGTTAACCGCGAATATATAGGAACAACTTGTTGATATTTTAAATTTATTACCGAACTGGGCTCTAAAAAGGTTTGAAAACCAAGCCTTTCGGCAATAATGCGATACTGTGCTTCTAGGCGAAAGCCATTCCGAGGGAAATTTGCATCATCGAAAGAGTCGAAATCGATGTAGCCGTAATAGTTAATAAACCCTTTGTTAAGGTCATCGAAATCAGCTCGTTCGTAATCTTGTCTAATATCAACGTTTTCAATTTGTACCCCTCCGCCTATGGCATAGGCATCTTTTATGGTAGATTGCAGGAATAAGTCAAGAGTATAATCCTGATAAATACGCTGGTTTACCGCTTCTAGATTGACAAAGCTTTGATAGCGAAAACGATGGCTTTTTAGTTTAATACCAAGGGTAGGAATGAATCCGCGATCTACAAAGTAATTAATTTCTCCGCGTGGCATATCACCCAACGCAAGGTCGACACTAAGGCGTGAGTTCTTGAAAATGAGATTGCGATGGGTATAATTTATCAGTAAGGAGGTTTTAAAATCGTCGCTATAATTTAGACCAGCCTTGAGTTTTTGCTGACTATTATTTTCTTTTAGTTTTACAATAAGGCGGTAGGCACTATCTAATTCCTCGATGGTATAATCAACCGTTTCAAAATAGGTGGAACCATAAAGCTGATCCATGCCTTTTTCAAGCTTGCGGATACTGGCGATTTCCCCTTCTTTAATTCCTAGTTTCCCTAAAACGAAAGAAGGCGTAAAGCTCTCATTTCCTTCTAAAACAATCTCTTTTACCCGTATTGTAGGTAAGGGTAATGCTTTTTCTCGCTTGCGCAGATGCTTAGAACTATCTCGCTGTGCTAGTGCTTGAATACTCTCAATATGTTTTAAGGCTTCCTTGCGGCCAGCGGCAATGATCTCATCAAAACGATCGAAACTGGTAATATTGGCACCTTCTATTTTGGGACTAATCCAGATATCGGTAAGCTCTTCACTCTCGGCTTGATTGCGCGAGTTTAGGAAGCCCGTGGTTTGTCCTAAAACTTCCACGATTGTGTTCAATTCATTACGCTCGCGCAGATAGTCTTGCATATCTATACCAATAATAAAATCGACATCTTTTTTCGCCATGTAGCGCACGGGGTAGTTAAGCACCACTCCGCCATCAATGTACAAACTGTCGTCAATTTCATAGGGCGTAAATAAAGAAGGAAAGGCTGAACTGGCACGCAAAGCGTCCATTAAACGCCCGTGTTCAAATACGTGTATTCCGCCTGTTTCTAAATTAGTGGCTATACAGAAAAAAGGAATGGGGAAATCACTAAAGTGGTCGTAACGGTAGCTCTGTTGGGTAATGGTGCTGAGCTCTCTTAAAATATACTGGGCAAAATTCACCCCGCGTGGCAAGTTTATGCCGTTGCTGTCAATTGGGAAACTTAAAAAATAGCGCGCATCACTTTTACGGTCGAAATAACTCAAACGATTACGGGGCACTTCGTTTGCCAACAGCGCATCCCAGTCTACATGACGCAAATAGTCTTCCATTTCTTTGCCGCTAAAGCCTAAGCTGTACATAGCGCCAACAATCGCGCCCATGGAGGTTCCGCCAATATAATCGATTTCGATTCCGGCTTCTTCTAAAACCTGTATGGCACCAATCTGTGCTAAGCATTTAGCCCCGCCCCCGCTAAGGACTAAGCCGATTTTTAAATCTTCTTGCGCTTTTAAGCTGCCGCTCAGAAGCAAAATTAGAAGTAGAAATAGGTTTGTATAGGTTTTCAATTATCCTCTTTTTTTAGCTCGGCAAAATGATTAATTATCAGTAAACTTCTATTTTTTCCTACTATTTCTTCGAGCGCATCTGCGGAAGCTTCGCGCACTTTAGAAACACTTTTAAACTTTTTCAAAAGCAGCTTAATGCTTTCATCACCAATGCCTTTAATCTCACTTAGTTCACTTTTAAAAGTGCCTTTGCTGCGTTTGTTGCGATGATGGGTAATACCAAAACGGTGGGCCTCATCACGCATACGCTGAATAACTTTCAAGGTTTCCGAACGCTTATCTAAATAAAGGGGATAAGGATCTTCGGGGAAATAGAGTTCTTCCAGTCTTTTAGCAATGCCTAAAATCGCAATCTTTCCGCGTAAACCCAAATCTTCTAAAGCTTGCACCGAGCTGCTTAACTGCCCCTTACCTCCGTCAATTACAATTAGTTGCGGCAAGGGCTCTTTTTCTTCTAAAAGTCTTTTATAACGTCGGCTTACCGCTTCGTACATGCTGGCAAAATCATCAGGACCCACTACAGTCTTAATATTAAAGTGACGATAATCCTTCTTGCTTGGTTTGCCATCTTTAAAAACCACGCAGGCCGAAACGGGGTATGTGCCCTGAATATTGGAGTTGTCGAAACATTCAATGTGGGTGGGTTCTACGCTGAGGCGTAAATCGTCCTTCATTTGTTTCATCAAGCGTTTAACATGACGATCGGGATCTACAATTTGAATATTCTTGAGCTTTTCTAGTCGGAAATAACGTGCATTTTTAATGCTTAATTCAATTAGTTTTTTCTTGTCGCCCCTTTGCGGCAGATGCGTGAAAACATCAGGAATCGGCAACTTAATGGCATGTGATAAGTAGATTTCTTTCGAATGCGATTTAAAGCGGCTGCGCAATTCAGGAATCGCGATTTCTAGAAGTTCCTCTTCGCTTTCTTCTAATTTCTTTTTTAGCTCAAGGGTATGCGACTGCAGAATGGCGCCATCAATAATTTTTAGATAATTAACATAGGCATATTCAGCATCACTAAAAATGGAGAAGACATCTACATTACTAATGCTGGGGTGAACGACCGTGCTTTTCGCTTGATAGCGATCCAATAGGTCGTATTTCTCCTTCATTTTTTGGGCTTCTTCAAAGCGCAAATCGGCGGCAGCGGCTTGCATTTGCTCAGAAAGATTGTGTTTTACACTGCTCAGGTGGCCTTTTAAGAGATTGCGTGCCGCCTCTATGTCGCGGTTATACGATTCTTCGCTTTGCAGTTGCTCACAAGGCCCAAGGCAATTGCCAATATGGTACTCAAGACAGATGCGGTAGTCTTTGGTTTGTAGAGCATTGGCGCTTAAATTGAGTTTGCAAGTACGAATGTGGTATAACTGCTTGATGAGGTTTAATACCGTTTTCATCACCTTCACGGAAGCATAGGGGCCAAAATATTCTGAACCGTCTTTAATGGGGTTTCGGGTAGGGAAAATGCGCGGAAAAGCCTCTTTTTTTATGCAAATCCAAGGATAAGTTTTATCGTCTTTGAGGTTGATATTATAGCGCGGCTGATACTCTTTAATTAAATTATTTTCGAGTAAGAGGGCATCAAATTCGGTTTCCGTTACAATAATGTGAATGTCCACGATTTTACCCACCAATACACGAATACGCGAACTATCGTGCGACTTATTAAAATAACTGGAAACGCGCTTTTTTAAGTTTTTAGCTTTGCCAATGTATAGTATTCGCCCATCTTTGTCGAGGTGCTGATAGATCCCAGGTTTGGGAGGAAGGGTTTTTAATAAATTACTTAAATGATCGCTCGGCATAAAGCAAATTTAGTAATAGTAATAGCGAAAGATGGAAGTTGTTTGCGCAATTGTAATGAATAAGGATAAAAAAATATTTGCTGCTCGCCGTAAGGAAGAATTAGACTTTGGCGGCTACTGGGAATTTCCCGGTGGAAAATTAGAAGAAGGTGAGAATTCTGCGCAAGCTTTGCAAAGAGAATTGCAAGAAGAGCTGGGTTTGACGCTCGAAATCGGTCCAGAACTACATCGGCTATCTTGGAAAAACAAATTGGGTGAATTCGTGCTTATGGCACATCTTATCCATAACGAGCTGGAAAATCTAGCCTTGGTGGATCACGATCAATGTGACTGGTTTAGCATTGACGATATCGCCTCTTTACAGCTAATGGTTGCCGACATGGCTTTACTTCCAAAAGTAGAAGAGTACTTAATGGGCCTTTAGCATTTTTAAACTTTCACTTAGGTAGATGGGTAACTCAGCTGGGTGATCGTTAACAGTAGCTAAGCGATGGTGACCCAAGCGCACAATAACCGCATCGTAAGAAGGAACAACAATGATGTATTGTCCTAAAATCCCGCGCATATAAAAAATGGCTCCTGCCAGCTCATCTTGGTATAACCAAAAACTACGGCCATAAAAATTATTCATTTCACCTTGGGCCGATTCAGCGATGAAGCTCGAGTCGAGAATTGATTTTCCTTCCCAATTACCATGGTTGATTAATAGTTTTCCGAAGCGGGCAAAATCGCGGGCATTACTATTGAAGCAGCAGTAGGCCAGTTCGGTACCTTGATCAGAATCAAGATGCCAAGTGGCAGAGTTTTCAGCTTGTAAAGGATTCCATAACCATTCTTCCGCTAAGGCACTCAAGCTTTTACCGGTAGCTTTGATTAGACAAAGTCCCAATAATTGGGTGGCTCCACTCTGATATTCGTAAACAGAACCAGGCTTACGCGTAACCTTCACTTTTGAGGTCATTAACGTTTCGATATCAGAACCGTAATAAGCTTGGGCGGTAATGTCGAAAGGGTTTTTATAATGCTCATTCCAATCTAAACCGGCGGTCATTTTTGCCAAATGATCAAGTTGTAAATATTGTACAAATTCGCCTGTGAGTTCGGGAAGGAAATTGGTTACATCGCTTTGCCAGCTACTAATAATGCCTTTTTGAATGGCGATTTGCACTAGCATGGTGGTAATGCTTTTGGCCATGGAAAAACTATTTGTTTGCGATTGAGCCGAGCCAATGTCCCAATATTTTTCGATTAAAAGGCTATCGTTTTTTAGTAAAAGGTAGGCAATACTTTCGGTGCTATCTAGGTAGTCTTGCAGTAAAGGACTAATTTCTACCTTATTGAAATTTTTCGCTTCTGCCCAAGCTTGGGGATTAGTGGCGGCAATGCTATTGGTGTTAAAGTATTTTGCGTCGCTAATGGTAGCACTGGTTTCGCCGTGTAGATAGGTGGCCCACACTCCTTTAATTAGATATCCATTACCTGTTAGGTAAAGCCCTAAAATGATTAATAAAACAAAGCTACCTATAGCAATGAGTAATTTGCGTAAAAATTGGAGCATGGATTGGAATTTGATCTAAAGATATTCAATATCAAATATCTCCTGAAAGTAGTAGCGACTTTTAGTTTTGATTTCCCTAAAATCGACTTCCCTTTCTAGCTCTAAAGCAAGAGAGGTAACCGCTTTATCGCGAATACCACAGGGTACAATTTTTTTGAAATAGGAGAGGTCGGTATTTACATTAAAAGCCCAGCCATGCATCGTTACCCATCTGCTGGCGCGAACGCCTAAAGCGAGAATTTTACGGGCGCTACTTTTACCAACATCTAACCATACCCCAGTTTCGCCCGGAGAGCGCTCACCCTTAAGATTGTAGTCGGCTAAAATTTTGATAAACACTTCTTCTAAGTAGCGGAGGTATTTATGGATGTCGGGAAAGAAATCATCTAAGTCGAGAATGGGGTAGCCCACTAATTGCCCGGGCCCATGAAAGGTGATATCACCGCCGCGGTTAATTTTATACATCGAGGCACCCATTTCTGCCAGTTCTTTCTCATTTACTAGCAAATGCTCTATTTTACCGCTTTTACCTAGGGTGTATACCGGTGGGTGTTCGCAAAAAAGCAAGTGATTTTCAGTAGCGATTTGTTCTTCTACTGCTAGCTTACGGTTGCTAAACTTTCGTTGAACCGTAGCATCAAAAAGTTTTTCCTGATAATCCCAAGCCTCCTGATAATCAATGATTCCGAGGTCTTGAAATTTAATTTTTGCTTTTACAGAGGAATTTTGGATAACTCAGATTTTAGGAGGTCAATGGACTTAATATCCATGATGTCTACTTGATTAATTTCAGAAAGGAAATAGGAAATCCAGTCGCCCAGATGAACCAGATAAAGGGCGCGTTGTACGGGAGAATCACCTTTGCTCCACATTTCATAAACATGCTCGGTCTTTTCACCGATAATGCCTTTAATAATATCCATGCGTTTTTGATTGCGCGCATTGTCGGTAGTATTGCGAATAAAAACAGCGCTAAAGCGGCTATCTCCACCTTCCCAGCCCACTAGTTCGTTGTGGTTCATTTCAGGCACTTCTGCTTCCCAGCAAAGCATTTTGGCGTTTTCGTTTAGTTGTTGTCTAAAACGAGCGGCTACCGCTAAGCTGCCATTATTGGCAATGATTTGGGGAATGGTATTTTTAATTTTATGAGCGAAGTCTTCTGCTTCTTTCAAGCTATTCGCTTCGGTGTCGTTAAGCAGTTTAATACTAGCCTCTAGCTCTTCAATAACCTTATAATTAGCCAGGCCATAGGCCTCCATATAGCGTAAAAGGTAGGCGAAAGCATAGGCGAACATACTACGCGGAGGATTACCACCTTCCATAGAAAGGAGGTTATATCCATTCCTTTCCGCGATTTCTTTTAACTGCCCGCCAGCACTTATACAGGCAAACATAGCTCCTTTGACTTGTGCCTGAGCCACTGCTGATAAAGTTTCTTCAGTGTTGCCACTGTAAGAGCAGGCAATTACTAAGGTATGCTCATTTACAAAGGAGGGAATGTCGTAGTTTTTATTAACTAAAATTGGAATCGGCGATTGATCCGCGACCAGCTCGGCCATAACACTACCGCCAATACCTGAGCCACCAAGGCCCATAATGAGCACATTGTGAACCGCGCGATCTGATGTTTTGAGGGGGGTGTTTTTAATACTCTCGATAGCATTTTGGAGGTGCTGACTGAAACTGGCGATTAATTCCTTCAATGTGTTTGTTTTTATAATTCAAAAATAAGACTTAATCGTCCAAGCTTGTGTTTTGGAGAGATTAATATTTGGAGCTAAGCTCTATTGACCTTAATCTTTAAATACTGCCTTTTGGTAGATAATTAAAAGCCCTACCCCGCAGCTAATAGCAAAATCGGCAAGGTTAAAGACGGGACGAAAGAAAATAAAATAATCGCCACCCCAAATGGGTAACCACTCTGGTAAATAGCCTTTAAACAGCGGGAAGTAAAGCATATCCACCACGTGGCCAAATAGGGGAGCAGCATAGCCACCACCTTCGGGGAAAACCTCAGCTATTTGGTGAAAGTCGGAAGGGCCAAAAATAAGCCCATAAAAAAGAGAATCGAGTATATTTCCAAGGGCTCCGGCAAGTATTAAAGCCACGGCAATAATGCCACCCGTGGGAACCTCTTTTTTAATAAGCCCTTTAAGCCAATAAAAAATAAAGCCTACCGTAACCACACGAAATAGGCTTAAAAGTAATTTACCCCATGAGCCACCGAACTCCAGTCCGAAAGCCATACCTGGGTTTTCAGTAAAGTGAATAATAAACCAATCGGCAATAACAATATCCTCCCCTAAGGTCATGTGGGTTTTAACCCAAATTTTCACGACTTGATCTATCAGGAGTACTGAAAAAATTATGAGAAGAGCTCTCCGCATTCTTATTGTTTATTCTTGGCCTCAATGCTAAGAGTGGCATGGGGTACAAGACGCAAGCGTTCTTTATTAATGAGTTTTCCTGTTACTCTACAAATACCGTAAGTTTTGTTCTCAATGCGGTTCATTGCATTGTGAAGATCTCGCAGAAATTTCTCCTGACGAGAGGCTAATTGGCTATTCGCCTCTTTACTCATAGTATCGCTACCTTCTTCAAAAGCTTTAAAGGTTGGAGAAGTATCGTCGGTGCCGTTGTTTCTGTCGTTGGCGAAATTCTCTTTTAGTACTGCTAAATCTTGTTCAGCCTTTTGTATTTTTTCAGCAATTATCTTTCGAAACTCATCTAGTTCCTCGTCGCTGTAACGTATATTCTTATCGTTCATAATGAAAAGCAATTTTTTCTCTTTTCTGAAAAGATGCCCTAAAAAGGCATCGCAAAGTATATAAAAAAGCCTTATTGGCTAATGTTAATTGTTAATCTACTTGAAATTTCGTCAAAAACAAGCTCTTCGCCTGTTTCTAGCTGATTTACCCATTCAATTTTATCAGCTAAAACCTCTGCTTTAATGTATTCGGCGTTTTCATTAACGGCCTTTTCTAAGGTTTCATCTTTTTGAAGGGTCAAATTTATATGATCGGTTACCTCTAGGCCGCTATCCTTACGCAAGTTTTGGATGCGACTTACAAGCTCGCGGCTGAGGCCTTCTTTAATTAAACTTTCGTTGAGGTTAATATCTAGTGCTACCGTTAAGCCATCTTCACTTTGAACTAGCCAGCCAGGAATGTCTTCCGTATTTATACTTACGTCAGAACTTAGAATCTCAATGCTTTCACCTGCCAAATCCAAGCGTAGTTGCCCTTCCTTTTCAAGTTGACTAATTTCATCTTGACTTAGATTGCCAATAGCGCTGGCTACTTGCTTCATCATTTTACCAAAACGCGGACCGAGTTTTTTAAAGTCGGCCTTGATGCTTTTAACCAAAACATTTTCGCCCGCATGTAAAACAGCAAGTTCTTTTACGTTGGTTTCGGCTAAAAGAATCTCGCGTACACTTTCCATTAGCTCCGCTTGGCTTTCATTTAGAGCGGGAACCATGATCTTCTGTAAGGGCTGACGCACTTTTAGTCTCTCCTTTTTACGCAAGGCTAAAACCATTGAGCTTAATTTACGGGCAATCGCCATGCGATCATTTAAAAGTTGATCGATCGGGGCAACGGCTTCTTTAGGCCAGTAGCTAAGGTGAACCGATTCGCTCTTTTCTTGCGCATCTACCGAAAGGTTTAAATCGCAATATAAACGATCGCTGAAAAAGGGTGCGATAGGGCTAATTAATTGAGCCAAATTGTGAAGACAACGGAAAAGGGTTTCGTAAGCCATTTGTTTATCGAGGCTCATTTCGCCTTTCCAGAAACGACGTCGGTTAAGACGCACATACCAGTTGCTGAGCTCTTCGTCAACGAAATATTCAATGGCGCGTGCAGCTCGAGTAGGTTCGTACTCGGCATAGCTTTGCTCTACTTTTTCGGTGAGTTCTTGCAGGCGAGACAGAATCCAGCGATCTAGCTCGGGGCGATCTTTTACCGCAGTTTCCTGAGATGCTTGGTATACGAAACTATCAATATTGGCATACAACGCGAAGAAGGAGTAGGTGTTATAAAGGGTTCCGAAGAATCGCCTGCGCACTTCTTCCACGCCGTCTAGCGAGAATTTCAAATTATCCCACGGCTGTGCATTGCTAATCATGTACCAGCGGACGGGGTCAGTACCGTATTTTTCTATTGTGGTAAATGGGTCAATGGCATTGCCTAGACGCTTGCTCATTTTCTGGCCTTTTTCATCGAGAACCAAGCCATTAGAAACTACATTTTTATAAGCGACTTCGCCAAATACTAGCGAGCTGATGGCGTGTAAGGTGTAAAACCAACCACGCGTTTGATCTACCCCTTCGGCAATAAAATCGGCCGGGAAGCGCTGATCGAAATCTTCCTTATTTTCGAAAGGGTAATGCCATTGGGCATAAGGCATGGAGCCAGAATCGAACCAAACATCGATTAGGTCGGATTCACGGCGCATCTCTTTGCCGCTATCGGAAAGCAATACTATTTTGTCAACAATATGGCGGTGTAGGTCTATTTGATCATAGTTCTCTTCACTCATATTGCGAGGCTCGAAGCCTTGCAAGGGATGGTTGTTCATTAAGCCCGCGTTCATTGCTTTGTCACATGCGGCTTTTAGCTCTTCTACCGAACCGAATATTTTAGACTCAGTACCGTCTTCGGTACTCCAAATTGGTAGAGGAATACCCCAGTAACGTGAACGACTTAAGTTCCAGTCGTTGGCGTTCTCAAGCCAATTACCAAAGCGACCTTCGCCAGTGCTTTTAGGTTTCCAGTTGATGGTTTTATTAAGTGATACCAAAACTTCTTTGTCTGCGGTAACCTTTATAAACCAGCTATCTAGTGGATAGTATAGGATAGGTTTGTCAGTTCTCCAGCAGTGAGGATAGCTGTGCACATATTTTTCTACCTTAAAAGCCTTGTTTTGCTCTTTTAGGAGGATGGAAATCTCGACATCCACCGATTTTTCAGGGGCTTCTCCTTCGGCATAGTATTCATTCTTTACGTACTTACCACTCAGAGGACCAGAGTTTTCAATAAAACGACCCTGTAGGTCTACTAAGGGAACAAGGTTTTCGTTTGCGTCAAGGACCAACATAGGTGGAACGGGAGGAACGGCTTCTTTGGCTACCTTGGCATCATCGGCACCAAAAGTAGGCGCAGTGTGAACAATACCAGTACCGTCTTCGGTGGTAACAAAGTCACCACCAATTACACGGAAGGCATTTTCTACGCCATCATTAGGTGTGGCCCAAGGAAGTAGTTGCTCGTAGCGCAGACCGATTAACTCACTGCCTTTGCCTTCCCACACAATACGCCAAGGAAGGTTTTTACCATCTTCAGCATAACTGCTTAAATCGGCGTCTTTTAATTCGTCTTTAAAATATTTTCCAACCAGATTTTTAGCAATAAAAACCTTTTGCGCAAGGTGAGTATAAGGGTTGAAACTTTCAATTAATTGATAGTCAATTTTTGGCCCTACTGTTAAAGCAGTATTGGAAGGCAAAGTCCAAGGGGTTGTGGTCCAAGCGAGGAAGTAGACCAAATCATCGTTTTGAATGATGTCTCCGAAAAGTGCTTGGAAAGCTTCATTTTTAGTTACTACAAATTGGGCAATGGCAGAAGTGTCTTTTACATCGCGGTAGCTGCCTGGCATGTTTAGCTCGTGCGAACTTAAACCCGTGCCAGCTTTCGGCGAGTAGGGTTGAATGGTATAGCCTTTATAAATTAAATCCTTTTCCCATAATTGCTTTAACAGCCACCATACGCTTTCCATGTATTTGGGCTTATAGGTTACATAGGGATCATTCATA
>TARA_R110002050_G_scaffold267536_1_pt1 | contig 11420 bp, 13 predicted proteins | sample TARA_R110002050 | Tara Oceans TARA_R110002050 (sample SAMEA4396988) | marine metagenome | biome: Polar Biome; feature: [DCM] deep chlorophyll maximum layer (ENVO:01000326); material: water (ENVO:00002006), including particulate matter (ENVO:01000060) such as... | depth 25 m
AAAAAACACTTGATTATCAAGTGTTTTTTTGTTTTTAAAAAGCTTTAATAAACTTGTTGTACTATTTTATAAGTCATTAGTCTTAAATTCTTGTAATTTTTTGAAGTTACTTATACATTTCAAGTTTAAAACCAATCCAATGAATTCAAAAATTACACTTTTCTTTTTATTGTCAATTTGTTCATTTAGTATATCGGCGCAAGTCTGGAAAACGTATCCTTATACTCCAACAACAACGCCTTCAAGTCAAATTTCATTTTCTACTGATGAAGGTAGACATACCTTAGAGCCCGTAGAGTGGTGGTATACCTCTGGTCATTTTACAGGAACGACCTCAGGAAAAGAGTATAGTTATATGCTCACTTATTTTTATTATCCTGTTTCTGTTTTAACTTTAAATTTTGATGGCTTTAGAATTTTAAATGTAACCGATGAAGCGACTGGAGAATTTTATCAAGATACGCAACCATTAACCTATTCAACTTTGTCAACAATGGGTTTAGATATTGGAGCAAGTTTATTTCCTAGTGGTTCAGAATATTGGCGAAATACATTAGATAGTAATAGTAACCCGATACCATTTCAATACGAATTATCAGCATCTAGTTCGTCTGTTAGTCTTAATTTTGAATTAAATACGACTAAAAGACCTCTCATTTTAGGTGATGATGGTTATTTTGAACAAGGGTTGGCAAATTATACGTATTATTATTCGCAAACAGCAAATACCTTAACTGGTTCTTTTTCTTTAAATGGGGCGACACCCGAAACAGTTTCAGGAACCGCTTGGATAGATAGACAATATGGCAATTTCAATCCGTTTACTGGTGAAAAATATGAATGGTTTAGCTTGCAGCTGGATAATGGAACCGATTTAAATCTTTGGAATATTTTTACAGCAGATAGAACCATACCCAATGATGCTAAATATAAAATCATGTCTGCTTATGTTGATGATTCTAACCAGTATACCATTAGTGATTTTGAAATAGAACGTTTGGAATATTTTGTTACGCCGGATAATCAAAAGAGGTATTCAAAAAAGTGGCGACTAACTTCAACTTCAAAAAATATTGATTTAACTATTACGGCAAATCATACAGATTCAGAAGTAAATATTACGCAATTATCGTTTCGTTTTTTTGAAGGTTCAGTGTCTGTTTCAGGGACTATTAATGGTACTACAGTGTCTGGAGTTGGTTTTGCTGAACTACTGCATGATTATGAAAACCCAGACGTGAGCATTACAAGCCCAAGCGGAGGTGTTTATAACACTTCAAATCCTATAACTTGGACTGTAAATAATCCAGATGACGGCAGACCATTGTTATATGATTTAGAATATAGCACAGATAATTCCAACTTTACGTCCATAGCTACAGGTTTAACAAATCCTTCGTATACATGGGATGGATCAGGAATTACTAACGGAGAGTCTGTTTGGTTTAAAGTAACATCTTATTCGGTTGACAACACCTTAAAGAGTGAGGTTATTAGCTCTTCATCTTCTTCTGCAACGTTATCTGCAGTAAACTTTGATAAGAACGATGTTATGGTGTATCCCAACCCTGTTGAGAATGACATGATATTAAATTTTCAAAGCATATTAACTGGTAGTACTATTAAAATCATGGATATAAACGGTAGGGTTTTATCAACTAAAAAGACAGATAATTCTTTGGTGCAAAAGATAAACACCCAATTTTTATCTCAAGGACTTTATTTTTTACAAGTAAATTCTGATAATTTTCACCAGGTTATAAAGTTTGTGAAAAAATAATAAACCAGTATTATTTCACTACACATAATGGTATCTTTGTTGTATGACAGATTTAGAATTAGAGAAGCTTAAATATCCCATTGGTAAATTTGATTGTCCTAATAATATATCACAATCAAATATTGAGGACTGGATTTTTATACTGGAACAATTTCCAAAACGATTAGAAAATTTAGTCAAAAATTTATCGAATGAGCAATTAGACACTGTTTATCGGCCTAATGGGTGGACTGTTAGACAGGTTGTTCATCATGTTTCTGATAGTCATCATCATAGTTACACTCGTTTTAAATGGGCGTTGACAGAAGATAAGCCTGTTATTAAAGCGTATTATGAAGATCGATGGGCTGACTTAGAAGATTCAAGGACTGCTCCAATTGATATGTCTATTCAGCATATTAAAGCAATTCATTTTAAGCTAGTTTATTTGTTGAAACAATTATCAGAAAATGATTTAAACAAATCATTTATTCATCCAGAAACCAAAAAACAGGTTGTGCTCAAAGAAAATATTGGTATGTATGCGTGGCATTGTAATCATCATTATGTACATATTGAGAATTTGTTAAAACGTAATGGTTGGATTTAATATAAAAAGATGATTAGACCTGTAAAACTTTCTGATTCCGAAAATCTCCTACATATATATAATTATTATGTAGAGCATACGGTTGCTACTTTTGATTTGGAACCACTTTCATTAGATACGTTTACCGACAAAATCAAAACTATAATTTTAAACTACCCTTTTGTTGTTTATGAAGAGAATAATGAAATTTTAGGCTATGCCTATGGTAGTAAATTTAGACCTAAGCCTGCCTATAATAAAACAGTTGAATCTACGGTTTATGTGAAGCACGGAGTACATGGAAAGCAAATAGGAACTCAACTGTATGCTGATTTATTGTCGTTATTAAAGCGAGATAATTTCCATATAGTTTTAGGGGTATTAACGCTTCCAAATGAGGCTAGCATAAAACTTCATGAGAAATTTGGCTTTAAACAAGTGGCTCATTTAAAAGAAGCCGGTTTAAAATTTGATAAGTGGCACGATGTTGGTTTTTGGCAATTAACCCTGTAATTACTGTTTCCATTTAATATTACAACCAATACTTGGCTTTTGCGGTGAGGTATTTTCTTTGTTTTCAATTAAACAATCTAACGCATGTCTCAGGTCATGGCCTGTAACGGGTATGTTATTTCCTGGACGAGAATCATCTAATTGTCCTCTGTATATTAATTTCAAGTCAGAGTCAAAAAGGTACAAGTCTGGGGTACAAGCGGCATCGTAAGCTTTAGCAACTTGTTGAGTTTCGTCGTATAAATAAGGAAACGGATAATGCTCGGTTTTTGCATGAATTTTCATTTTATCAGGTCCATCTTGAGGATAATTAATCTCATCATTACTTGATATAGCAATAAACTGAATGCCTTTCTCAATATAAGAATTCGCTATTTTTACCAATTGAGCATTAATGTGAATTACAAACGGACAATGATTACAGATAAACATAATAACCGTTCCTTTTGCGCCTTTGAGTTTATTAAGAGTTAAAACGCTTCCAGAAATGGTATCGAGAAGCGAAAAATCGGGCGCTTTTGTGCCTAACGGAATCATATTAGAAGGTGTATTTGCCATATTAAAAAGTTTTATGCTAAGTTCGTGATTATTTGTATTTTTAAAAAATGAGCCAAACAATAACTTTTGAAGATTTTACCAAAGTAGATTTACGTGTTGGAACTATCATTGAAGTGATTGATTTTCCTGAAGCAAGAAATCCTGCCTATCAACTAACCATAGATTTTGGTGATTTAGGAGTTAGAAAGTCATCGGCGCAAATCACAACATTATATTCTAAAGCAGAATTGTTAAACAGGCAAATTGTGGCTGTTATCAATTTTCCAAAAAAGCAAATTGCCACCTTTATGAGTGAATGTCTAGTTCTTGGAGCCGTTAATGGAAACGGTGTAATACTTTTAAATCCAGAGAATAATGTTAAAAATGGTTCAACCGTAGCTTAAATTTATATGAATGAATTAGATCGTGTACAAATCCATTTCGATACTAGTAGTCTTTGGGTTTTAAATATAGCGCTAGCTGTAGTTATGTTTGGGGTGTCTTTAGGAATTTCTATAGATGATTTTAAGCGGTTACTAAAAGAGCCAAAATTAGTCCTAATAGGCGTGTTATCACAATTTATTTTATTGCCATTTTTCACTTATTTGTTAATTCTTCTTTTAAAACCACAAGCAAGTATTGCCTTAGGGATGATGATGGTTGCAGCATGTCCTGGCGGAAATATCTCAAATTTTATGACGCATTTAGCTAAAGGTAATACGGCATTGTCAGTAAGCTTAACGGCCTTTGCAACATTTTTAGCTATGTTTATGACGCCTTTTAATTTCGAGCTGTATGGAAATTTATATGAACCTACTTCAGAAATTCTAAAAAATGTTCAGGTAGAACCTATTGAGTTAGTTAAACTAGTGTTATTAATTTTAGGAGTTCCCTTATTTTTAGGAATGTGGGTAAGACACAAAAATGAAGTATTGGCCATAAAACTATCTAAAATATTGAGTCCGTTTTCAATTGTTTTGTTTGTTTGTATCGTTATTATAGCATTTACAAACAATTTAGATGTTTTTAACAACTATGTTCATCATGTTTTCCTTTTAGGAATAAGTCATAATTTATTAGCCATTTTGTTGGGGTTTTTAGTAGCCAAAATTTTCGGGTTATCTTTTCAAAATCAAAAAACCTTAGCTATTGAAACGGGAATTCAAAACTCCGGACTCGGCCTGCTGTTAATTTTTACGTTTTTTAATGGACTAGGAGGAATGGCAATTATGGCAGCGTTTTGGGGAATCTGGCATATTATTTCAGGGTTATTCTTGGCCTTATATTGGTCTAAGAAATCTAAAAAGCTCGTGGCGTGCTAAAAGAGATATGGCTACATACCGTAAGGGCTTATATACGTTTAGGTTTATTCTTTTACTATAAAAAGATTCACACAGTTAATTTTGACAACATACCTCAAAACAAACCTGTTTTAATATTAGCAAACCATCAAAATGCTTTACTGGATGCGTTAATTATTGCTACTAAAACTAAACAATTCTCTTATTTTTTAACCAGAGCCTCGGTGTTCAATTCTCCATTAATTAGCCATATTTTAAAAAGTTTAAGAATGATTCCGGTGTACAGAATACGGGATGGCATAAAAACCATCACTAAAAACCATACTATTTTTAAGACCTGTTCTAACTTATTAAATAATAATGAATCTGTTGTTATTTTTCCAGAAGGCAATCATAATTTAAAACGAACAGTGAGACCATTAAGTAAAGGATTTACACGCATTATTTTTGAATCGCTGCAAGAAAATCCAAGTTTAGAGTTACAATTGGTTCCTGTTGGATTGAATTATAAGCATGCCGAAAAATTTGTAGATGAAGTTAGCGTATATGTTGGGGATCCCATAGTTCTTAGTGAGTTTACCAATTACGAAAAAAATGAAGCAGTTTTAAAATTAAAAGACTATGTTCATCAATCATTATCTAAACTAACAAGCCATATTCCTAGCGATGATTATGAGTCTGTATTAAAGAAACTAGATGCATTGCACGTTGATTTTTTAAAACCTAAATCTGTTAATTCATGTATTTCTAATGACTTTAAAGAATGTCTGAGCAAGAAAACGTCAAAATTCAAATCTTTTAAAACGGTATTATTATGGTTTTTAAAGCTGAATATTTTATTGCCTTATGCTGTTTGGAAATTACTTCTTGAGCCAAAAATAAAGGAAATTGAGTTTGTTTCAACCTTTAGATTTGTTGTAGTAATAACACTTGTTCCACTATATTTATTGATTATTACATGGTATTTAGTAACTAGTCTTGGTGTTTTTATCGGCCTAATATATCTTCTTTTGGTATTAGCTTTAGCCTTGATTGCTGTTAAAGTTTGAGCATAAAAAAACCGCTACTTAAAAATAGCGGTCTGTTTTGTTTTATAATTGAACGATTATATATCGTCAAAATCAACATCCGTAAAACTTTCAGCAGATTTTAAAGTATCATCTTCATCTTTTGTTTCAGTTTCATAATCTTTTTTAAAATCTTTCTGATGACGATCACTAATTACTTCATCACCTTTCTCTTTGATAATAAAATCGGTCATTTCAGCTAAAATCTCTTTAAATTCAGAAAAGTCTTCTTTATAAATGTAAATTTTATGTTTTTTGTAGTGAAAAGAACCATCGTCATTAGTAAATTTTTTACTTTCTGTGATTGTAAGGTAGTAATCCTCAGCTTTTGTAGATCTTACGTCAAAGAAATATGTTCGTCTTCCGGCTCTTAATACTTTAGAAAAAATTTCCTCTTTCTCCATCATGTCATTTGTGTTCATAGTTATATATTAAGCATTAAAAATATCTTTCTCAAAAATCTAAAAAAAACCGTTACCAACCAACAAATTATTAGTTTTCTTTTGTATTCACGTTATTTTAATTCATTCTTAAAAAGAAATTAGAAATATTCTAAAGAATTCACAATACGTAAATTTGTTAATTATTACCTGATGTTTCACTAGATTGCTTTAAATACAGATGTTTATAATAGCCATCCACTTTAAGCAAGGTTTCATGAGTTCCTTCTTCCACAATTAACCCGTTATCAAGAACAATAATTTTATCAGCATTTTTTGCCGAAGACACTCTATGACCAACGATAATTGTTGTTTTTCCTTTAGATACTTTATTTAAATTGTTCAATATTTTTTCTTCTGTTTCGGTATCAACGGCAGAAAGGCAATCATCAAACAATAATATTTCCGGATCTTTTATAAGCGCTCTGGCAATAGAGATTCTCTGTTTTTGTCCACCCGAGAGTGTTATGCCGCGTTCTCCTAAAATAGTGTCATATCCTTTGTTAAACTTACTAATGTTTTTATGAACTTGTGCATATTTGGCAGCCGAAATAACCTCGTCATCAGTAGCATCTTCTTTACCAAATTTAATATTATTTCTTATAGTGTCAGAAAACAAGAAAGCATCTTGAGGCACATAACCAATACTGTTTCTTAAATCGGTTAAGTTATGTTTATTAATTTCAATATTATTGATTAGGATTGAGCCGTTATCAATATCATAAAGGCGTCCAATTAAATCCAGTATCGTTGATTTTCCTGAACCCGTTTTCCCAAGAATAGCAAGAGTTTCACCATCTTTTATACTAAAACTTATTCCTTTTAAGGCATTAATATTGGTGTCGTCATAGGTGAAAGACACATTATCAAAAGTAATGTCACCCGTAATTTTTGTATGCTCTAAAACCGTATTTTGTATTTCTGGCTCTGTTTTTAAAAATTCATTAATTCGTTTTTGAGACGCTTCTGCTTGTTGCACAATAGAAGTTACCCAACCAACAGTAGCTACTGGCCAAGTAAGCATATTAACATAAATAATAAACTCTGCAATAGTACCTAAGCTATCAATTTGTCCGTTTACATATTGCATACCTCCAATATAAATTACTACTAAATTGCTAACGCCAATAAGTAAAATCATCATTGGAAAAAATAGGGCTTGTACTCTAACTAGGTCTATTTGTTTTTCTTTACTAGTTGTTGAGAGCTTATCAAAATTTGTAGATGTTTGAGGTTCTATGCCATACGCTTTAATTACAGAAATCCCACTAAAAGCTTCTTGTGTGAATTCAGAAAGTTTTGATAAATATTGCTGAACAACTGTGCTTCGTTTATGAATTTCCTTACTTAACTTATAAATAGCAACAGAAAGAATGGGAAGCGGTATTATGGTATATAACGTTAATGAAGGTGCTTCGTTAAACATGTAAATTAGCGCAATTACAAAGAGTGTCACGGTGTTAATACTGTACATAATAGCTGGGCCAGCATACATACGAACCCTACTAACATCCTCACTAATACGGTTCATTAAATCTCCTGTGCGATTTTTTTTGTAAAAATTTAATGCTAGTTTTTGATAATGAGCGTAGACTTCATTTTTTAAATCATATTCAATATAACGAGATACATTAATAATGGTTTGGCGCATTAAAAACGTAAAAAGTCCGGCTATAATAGCGGCTCCAATTATATAAAAAATAATTTCCGCAAGTTCTGCTTGAATTGTACTGTCACCAGATTCTAATCCTTTTTTATAAGTATCTACAACAGAGAATATTTTTTTAACATATCTAGGTGTGAATAGCAAAAAAATTCGAGCTACTATAGTGATAAGGATACCAACTATGAGGTGAACTTTATATTTTAAAAAGTATTTATTTAAATGCTTTAATTCTTTCATTTACAGAAGAGACTTTTTTAGATTTTTAGTAAATGTTTGGATCTGATGCGCAAAGATACAGTAATAAAAACAATAAAGACGCAGCATCATCTATGGTAGTTGTTAAAAATTAGCTAATTTCTTTTTAAGAAATAAAATATGATTTAGAACTCATTCTTTTTAAAATAGTATTATTTTTGCCGTGCAAAAGAAATATATTTCAAAGCCTTTAAATTAAAAAAAGTTCTTTCTACATATGCTAAACAGAAGACATATTCGTGTAAAAGTTATGCAAACCATTTATGCTTTCAAAGGGGGCGAAAGTGATGACTTTAGTAAAGATCAAAAATTTTTACTGTTTAGTATAGATAATATGTACAATCTGTATTTGTTATTAATATCACTACTCATAGAAGTTCAAAAAAGAGCTGAAGAGCATTTAGAAAAAAAGCAAAAAGCACATTTAGCAACCAAGGATGATAAAGATCCAAACAGAAAGTTTGTAAACAATCAGTTGCTTCATATTCTTAAAGACAATACCCAACTTAAAAATCAGTTTGAAGCTTATAAAATTACTAATTGGGAATTAGACAGTGAGTATGTTGATGTTATTTTTAGAGGAATCATGACGAGTGATTTGTATAAAGATTACATGACAACCAGAACGTCTGATTTTAAGGAAGATAAAGATTTTATTGTTGATGTTTATAAAAACATTATAGCGCCTAACGAGAAGCTTTATGATTACATAGAAGATAAAAACTTAACATGGTTAGATGATCTTCCTACTGTAAACACAACTATTTTGAAGCTATTGAGAAAATCAAAAGCAAGCTCGCCAGACAATCAATTTACACCTAAATTATATAAAGATCAAGACGATAAACAATTTGCAATAGATTTGTTTAAGAAAACCATTCTTAATCAATCAGTTTTAAACGCTGAGATTGAAAAAAGAACACAAAATTGGGATTCAGATAGAATTGCTAATGTAGATTTTGTTTTGTTACAAATGGCTATTTGTGAATTACTAAACTTTTCTTCAATTCCTGTAAAGGTTACAATGAATGAATATTTAGAAATTGCGAAAGAATATTCAACTCCTAAAAGTAGTATATTCATTAATGGAATTTTAGATAAGCTAGTTAAAGAATATGAGGCTGACGGAAAATTAACAAAACTAGGGCGTGGACTGATGTGATTTTCTGTTAAGAAGTCGATAAAAGTTTTTAATAGATTAAATAATTGTTATTTTTACATTCCGAAAATTAAAACATTTATTATGAAAAAAATAATAGTAGGATTAGGAGCCTTATGCGTGATAGCATTTACATCGTGTAAAGATAATGCAACTAAAAAAATTGATGAAAAAAACGTCGCAGTAGCAGCTGAAAGAGATGCTAATTCATCAAAATTTCCAGTTATGACTTTTGAAGAAATGGAACATGATTTTGGAGACATTGAAGCAAGAAAACCTGTAGAAACTATCTTTAAGTACAAGAATACTGGAGATGCTCCTTTGGTAATTACCAACATTAAAACATCATGTGGTTGTACCGTTCCAAAGGATTGGAGTAGAGAACCGTTGCCAGCAGGAGAGTCAGGACAGTTTACCGTAAAATTTAATGGTAGTGGCGCAAATAAAATAACCAAAACCATTACGGTTACTGCCAATACAGAAAAAGGATCAGAAGTTTTAAAAATCATGGCGTTTATAAAACCTGACCCTAATATAACTAATAACACAGCACACTAAAAAAAGAATATGGGAGATTTACAAAGTTTTTTACCGTTTATATTAATGTTTGTTGTTATCTATTTTTTTATGATAGCACCACAAATGAAACGAGCAAAAAAAGAAAAGAAATTTGCAGCCGAGTTAAAACGCGGCGATAAAGTTATAACCAAAAGTGGGTTACACGGCAAAATTTTAGAATTAGGTGATAAAGATAATACATGTATTATTGAAACCATGTCAGGAAAAGTAAAGTTTGAGCGTTCTGCCATTTCTATGGAAATGAGTACAGCCTTAAATGCTCCTGCAAAAACAAAGTAAAAAGACTAATTATTTAGTTAAACAAAAAAGCTTCCTAAATGGAAGCTTTTTTTATTTATTGATTAGAGAAGTTTTTAGTGATAGTCTTTAATTATTTTTTCAATCTCATCCATTTTGATACCATATTCTTTTCTTAACGAGCTTAATCGTTTTCTATTATTGAAAGATGTTGGAATCCTTAAGCGCGATTTTATAAACTCTGCTGGTATTTTATATTTTTTTGATATCTCATCAAGAGTCATGTAGCCTCTAATCTCAATTATAGCATCAGATTCTTCGGTATCTCCAACAGTAATAGTTGCCTGTCTTCTATCATTATGCTCTGTACTAGTTATTGTGGGATTTGTAAAAAATGGCACAAAAATAATCATTGTGCATATGGTAATGAATGATACTGTAATTAACTTGCTAATTAGTTTTTGTTTTGTTATTCTTTTATATACAGAAATAATTGTTTTCCAATGTAAAAAGAGATGAATCACTAATAATCCAAGTAAAACAAAAGCGATAACAAGGTGAATATATCCCCATTCGTGTCTATCCATTCCAAACAAAGAAAGTTCAACATTCTTACCATAAATTACATTTCTTTCTTTACCAGAAATCAACGTATATTTTATTAAAAAACCTATGCCTACAACGGCAGACATGCATATAAACATTAAGGCATTTATTATAAAATTCAGTGTTGATTTTTTCATGATATGTTGTTTTTCTTGGGTTAACGATCGAATATAAATTGTTTTTTATTGGTTGGGTTTATATGGCGTTAAATTTAATTGATTTTTCTCACAAAATAATATAAATAAATGTTTTTTAAGAATGTTTCGTGTTTTGTTATAATGTGTTACTTTGAATTATCAATAATTCTGTTTTAATACTATTTTTTACTTTAAATAAGCTTATTCTAATGAGTTATTTTAAAAGACTATTTCTTTTAATTAACAAAATTGTAAGTCATTACCAAACCAGCCATAATAAGTGCAACACCTATCATAATCTCCAAAGTTTTATCTTTTGTTTTTAAGGTTAATTTATGTCCAAATATGGCTCCACCTGCAAAACCAAGCATAATAGGCCACGCATATTCTAAATGAATATGTCCTTGAATCGCATAGCTAATAGTGCCTGTAATACTTGTAATAATAATCATAAAAAGAGCAGTAGCTGCAGCTGTTTTAGGAGGTATTTTAAATGCTTTAATCATAATTGGAGTTTTAAGAAAACCTCCTCCAACACCGAATAATCCAGCCAACCCCCCTGAAGTTAAACCAAA
>TARA_R110002050_G_scaffold277536_1_pt1 | contig 11419 bp, 9 predicted proteins | sample TARA_R110002050 | Tara Oceans TARA_R110002050 (sample SAMEA4396988) | marine metagenome | biome: Polar Biome; feature: [DCM] deep chlorophyll maximum layer (ENVO:01000326); material: water (ENVO:00002006), including particulate matter (ENVO:01000060) such as... | depth 25 m
CCAAGCAGGTTAAGCCCATGACTTTTGAACTGCTGGTTGATTAATTCATAATATTCAATCGGTTATGTTAGAAGTGGCTAAATTCAACGCTTTTACCGGCCGGACCTCTAAAGGGTACGCAGCAGGTAAACACACTTACCACAATAAGTTAGTCTCTCGAATTGATACCAAAATAGATGGGCAAGAATATCGCTCATTCTTCCTTGATTATGAAGGTTCAGATTTTATTGAAGAGCGAGTAATGCTCACAAGTGTACAAGAGTGTTCTGATAGTGCTAAATCAAGCTGTTTGCCTGCAACAAGCTTTGAATGGAATAGACCGCCTCTATCCTCAAGTGGAAAGTCCTGGGTTTGTGATAGTGAAATAGGAGCACCTACTTTCTGTCGATGGCAAGCAACACAGTCGGACTATGAGCCTTTTGATGGTTACAGAACTTTGGTTTCTGGCACAAGCAATAGGGACTATACGCATGTCTTTGATATAAACGGTGATGGATATTCTGATGTTATTTATTATGGCCCAGCAGGGTATGCCAATGGATACCCTTATTCGACTTGGGTTGCCAGACTCGGTCCCGATTATGACGCTGTAGAATCTTTACTAAGCACCAAAGGTGCCAATAAAAAACAGTATGCTCTAAATATCGATTATAACGGTGATGGTCATAGAGATCTGCTGGTTGCAGACTCTAGTACCTCCAATTGGACTGTGCTGAGTTTTGAAGAAGACAATCGATATGGGGATTTATGTGACAATAATGGCCCCTGTTCTGACTACATCAAAGTTACTAGTCCTAAGGCTACAGATTTAGGGGTCATTGCAACTGGTCTTGAGGGTAACGCGCAAGTCATGGACATCGATGGTGATGGCTATGAAGATATCGTTTTTAGAACCGGGAGTCAGATAAAAGCGCATATAAATACGGGGTCTGGTTCATTCACCCCTAATGTATTGCTCTATTCATTTCTCAAGACTGTTACTGCTAGTACGATGAATGGTCACTACGAAAGTCAAACGGCTAATATGCAGTCATCGTCTGTCATCGATGTTAATGGCGATGGTCGCTCAGATTTGATTATGAAAGTCACCGAGTCTGATGCTGCTTGTTATGATGGTTCTCGCATTGTGCCGATGATCAGAAGTAAGTGGGAATGTGAGAGAGATATTGGCGGTGTCTGGGTTGAGGCGACTAACACTTACCATAAGCTCTTCATTGCCTCTGGCACCAGTAGCTCTCCTTCCCTGACGCTTATCCAGTCACTTGGATTAGGAATGGATACCTTAAGGGTGGCAGACATTAATGGTGATGGGTTATCTGATTTACTTTATGTACAAAGTAACAAGTGGTATTACCGGCTTTCCGATGGTGTGACCTTACTGGATCCAGTTTATGCAGGGATGGCTACATCTGACACATTGAAATATCTCGACCAGTTTGTTGATTTAAACGGTGATGGCCGCACAGATGTCCTCCACGCAACAGTATCGGGTAATTATTACAGTTATTTCTCCCGTGCAACCTCTAATGGTGAATGGATTGATTTTGAGCCTCGCGGTGAATTTGAGTTTCCGCTAAACGCCACAGTTCGTTTTGGTGATACGCGAGGAGACGGAAATTTAAATCTATTAGCTTCTTGGGGGGACTCATGGAGAGAATATTATCGACGCCCAGGCACCAAAGAATACTCGATTAATAAAATTGTCAACGGATTCGGTGTCGAGACCAAGATTAGCTATAAGCCTTTAAGTGATAACAGTGTGTATGTTGTTCAAGGCTCTGACGATAGTGTCAACAAGGACGGAATTTCTCCAGTTTTTGGCATGCAAGTTGTCAGTGAGGTAGCCTCTCAAAGTAACACTAATCAATGGGTCTCAGTCTCATATCAGTATGGAGGCATGCTGATACATAGGAAAGGTCGAGGTAGTCTAGGCTTTGAGATGCTTAGAACTATTGATAATCAATCTGGTGTCGTTAGTGAAACGCATTATGACCAATCGTACTCATCGAGTTGTTCAACATCAGGTATAGCATCATGTTATGCCACCGCCGGCATGCCGCTTTATACGGAAAAACGTTTAAACGGGGAGCTTATTTCTAAAGCGATTAATGAACTGGGCACTGTTACAACTTATGCGGGCGGTAAATTTGCTTATATCAAAGACTCTTATGAGGATAGCTATGTATTTGGAAGTGACGGGTTAAGCACTAGAGTAGGCAGTACGCATACATCATCATCATACGATAAGTACGGCAACGTCACTGAGCAAGTTGTCACTCAAACAAACCTGAGTGACGCCATGGAGTTGAAAACAACAACAACCAATGATTACGGCTCTGATGCAACCATGCTGCGTATGGGGCGCTTGTTATTTACAACCGTGACTAAAGAGAGGACCGGTGCCTCTGCAATATCAAGGTCTACCTCCTTTACCTATAATCAGGATTTAATGCTGGAAAGCAGCGTGACTTCCCCTGATGCGTCCGCCGGCGATTATATTCCGCCGGATGGTGGAGAAATCACACCGCCAGATGGCGGCGTAATTACACCACCAGATGATGACTGTAATCCTCTTAAAGGCGATATATGTCTGCCGCCACCAGAAGATCCTTATGCTTCATTCTCGTTAATGTTTACTAGTTCCGTTTCTTCGCAAGCAACGATAGCCGGGGCAAGCGCAAGGCTTAAAACGGTATATGGATATGACAAGTACGGTAATAAGACGAGTGTCAGTGTTACGGGCTATTCAACGAATACCGGTACGCCTCAAACTCGCGTGTCAAAAACCGTTTATGATTCAAGAGGAAGGTTTGTTGACTATGTTGCTAACGCACTTAATGAGAAGGTTACATATAAATACAATGACCTGAGTGCGAGCTCTGCCAGTGGAAAACAAACGTCAATTACGCAAATCGATGCCAACGGCTTAGTTACCAAGACAAAATATGATGCATTGGGCCGAGCGTATTATGTTGATCATCCTGATTCAAAAGTTACCACGACGACTCAAAGTCTCTGTATTAACTGTAAAACTGGCTCTTACTACAAGATAACGACTCAAATGAGCGGGGCGCCTAATAAAGAAGTCTATTTTGACCGCTGGGGAAGAGAAGTTGCTAACAGCGTCGAAGGCTTTGATGGAGCCTGGAATACGGTTGTTCTAACGTACGATGAACAGGGACGTCAGAAGACTGTTTCTGAACCCAACTCGAGTCTTGTGACTAGCATAGATTACGATGTATTGGGACGGCCTTATCTGGTAACGAGTCCAAATGGGAATGATGTTGAAAAGAGATGGTATGGCAGCGAAACGCAGGAGATTAATGGTTTAGGGCAAATTGCTTACTCTTACCAAAATGCATTTGGAGAGTTAGTTAAAACGGTCGATGAACTCGGTAATACGGTCGAATTTGAGTACGACTCGTATGGGAATTTGCTTTCCGCTACAACGGTGGCCGATGGGAAGTCGAGTGTTATTAGCAATACCTATGATGACTGGGGGCGTAAGCTTAGTACTAACGATCCTATCAAAGGGCTCTGGCAATATACCTATAATGCATTTGGTGAACTCTATACGCAGAAAACGGCTCGACAGCACCTGTTTACCTTTAGTTATGATGTCTTAGGGCGCAAAGTAAGAAGCTACGAGGCTTCTGAGGGGACGCTGTGCTGGAATTATGGTTCAACGGCACATGCAAGCAGTAAAGCAGTAGGCAAGCTGATGTCGACGGCAAAATATACCGCCACTTCTGTCGCGTGTAATACAACGTCATCGGCGTCGACCAAGAAAACATTTACCTATAATCAACTGTCATTGCCTGAGCAGACCAAAACTTATATCAATGGTCAGTGGTATACCCAGACTCAGTCCTATGATAGCTATAGCAGACCCAAAGTGACCACCTACCCTTCGGGTACCAGTAGCTTTGCCGTTGAATCTGTTTATAAGAGTAACGGTTACCTATATTTGCTGCGAAATAACCAAACCAAAGCAAAGTTAAAGCAAATTGATGACATGGATGAACGTAATCATGTGTCAAAACTGAGTTACGGCAACAATGTCATTAGCACTATTGATTATGAAAGTGATACGGGGCGCTTTAGCAGCGTACAAATCACTCACAGTTCAAACCCAAATATTCACTATTCAGGGGTCACTTACGACTTAATTGGTAACGTAAAAACTAGGACTAGCAACTACTCTTCAAAAGTGGGCAGTGGTAGCAATTTTACTGAGTCGTACGCCTATGACGATTTAAATCGTTTGGAACGTCGCACCATCAGTTATCAGGACACTCTTGGTGCGCTACCTGGTAGCTTTAAGTCGACTCAAACTTATACGCTAGATGGCTGGGGTAACTTCAAATATAAGTCTGGAGCTGGTTACTACAAGTATGATGCGGTGAAAGTCCATAAGTTGCTGGGCGTCTACAGTGACTCATCGTTCACGCATGCACTATATAGCTTTAGCTATGATGAAAATGGCAATGTTAAGTCAGATGGTAGCCGTAGCTTTACCTACGGCAGCTACGACAAAGCTACCCAGATAAGTCAAGGTAGCAACTCATCTACAATGTACTACGGTGTGGATAGAGAGCTGTATTTCAAAACCGATAGTCGCGTTGAGCAAGGTAAAAGCACGACTTACCAAACAACTTATCTTGGTAACTATGAAAAGGTTGTTCGTAGTGGTGGTACGGGGGCGCTAACTGAGCACAAGTACTATGTTGCAGATGACGTGATCGTCACACACCGAAGTAATGGTAGCCAATCGTCCTATTATCTTCATAAAGACCATCAAGGGTCGGTTGTTGCGGTAACCGACCAAAATGGCAAGGTAGTGTCGCAAGCAATTTATGACCCATATGGCAAGCGACACAGTATTTATGTCGATAGTTTAATGGCCAACTTCACGGTTCCTGAGCCGACAGAGCGTGGCTATACCGGTCATAAAGAGCTTAAAGGCTTGGACATCATTCATATGGGAGGGCGTATTTACGACCCAACCCTAGGTCGCTTCATGCAGGCAGATCCTTTCATTCAGGCGCCTAAGAATAGCCAGAACTATAACCGCTATAGTTATGTGCTGAATAACCCAATGAGCTATACCGACCCAAGTGGGTACTTTTTTGATAAAATATTCAAAGAGTTTGGCCGGTTCATAGAAAAATATGGTCGTGTAATATTGGCAGCAATCATTACATATGCCACATACGGGGCAGCAACTGCTTGGGGGTTGGGGTCTGCTGCTGCGGGGGCTGTTGCAGGAGCTGCGGGTGGATATGTTGCTACCGGTACTTTGAGAGGGACATTTTACGGTGCTTTGTCTGGAGCTGTATTTGGAGCGATAGGCGCTGAGTTTAATGCAAAATCTGGTTTTTGGGAAACAAATGGATATGGCCACATAGGTTCTCATGCTGTAGCTGGAGGAATCATGTCTGAGTTACAAGGTGGCAGTTTTGGACATGGGTTCTTGAGCGCGGGGTTAACTAAAGCCACTAATGTGAATGGAATTGTTGGGACAACACAGGGAGTGGGTTGGGATGCTGCGAGGGTCGTAGTGGCAGCTACCATAGGTGGAGCTGTTTCTAAGGTAACTGGTGGTAAGTTTGGGAATGGAGCCATTACTGCCGGATTTGCACAAATGTTAAATGGTAACCAGCAGGCGAAGAGAGAAGAATTATCGAATTCACCCTCATGGGAGAATGTAAAGAAAAGCTGGAGAAACCTTAAACGAGAAATGTCTAGGTATGGTGAAGCTATTGCTGTTGGGGTGGGGATTGATTTTGAAATGTGGGATATAGGGTTTAGTGGTGGTGTGGGATACGCTAGGTTTGATTTGGATGGAAATCCTCTTACAATAGAGAAGAGTTCATTTTATTACTACTATTCAAAAGAACAGAGTGGTTTAGATATTGGTGCCCAGGTTGAATATGTCGCAGCCCCAAACCCAGATACTTTTTATGGTGAAAGTTTTGAGGTGGGCGGGAGCACTGGTTTTATCGATCTTTCTGTGGCTAATCCTGCACCATATGATGTCATGACGGCTCCATCTGACCATATATACTCAATAGCAGCTGGCCCTGGTCTAGGTGCTCATACAGCAACTATTGTAACAAAACCAATAATAGAATGGTAAAATTTATGGGTAATGTAGAATTGAGTTCTCTAGGATATAGGGCATATCTTTATTTTCAATTTGTCATATCTGCTTTCTTATATGCATTTGTCCTCATTTTTCTAGGAGGAGTTTTCTTTTGTATGGATTTATCTTTTGATCCCGATTTGAGTATGTTTGTTGAGGAAAGAAAGTTTTTATTTTTTTTGTTTTTGGTGGTTTTTTCAGTTTTTGTTTACTCATTTTATTTTGTTGTTTCAAAATTAGTTGATGTGACTTTGATGGAGAATGGTTTAGTTAAGGTTGATGGCGAGTTTTTTGAGAGGAAGGATGTCAGGTTTAATTGCGAGATTATTATATTTAATCTGAGCGTTGCATCAATTAATGTGGGTGAGAATAAAAAGTACTTTGTTCCTAAAGGAGCGTTTAGCAAAATACCAATGATGATAGTGAAAAAAGCAAAGAATAAAAGAATAAAAATATTTGAGGAGTTTGTTGTCGAGAAATGATTGTTGTCAATTATTTTTTTGGGGGTTTCATTCAAAGTAAATACATAGATACCCATAGTAAGAAAAAGAAGCCACCCATTGTTAATGGCAATGACGCCCACCTTCTACTAGGCTTTGATTTAGCATTAAACATGGAGGTTATGATGCCGCGCCCTCGTGGAAGCCAGATAAGCTGAATTAGTTCTGACCAGATCTGACTGCTCCCTTGTTTTTGGTGCTAGCCCCATTTAATTGGGGCTTTTTCTTGTCTGAAATAGGGTAATGTGACCAGTAGAAGCGCTCAGTGTCTGCCTGCAGATGGTGCAATCAGGGCCAGTGCCGCTAAGCTCAATAATGCATGGGCCCCATACTATTGGTGCACCTTCCTGTAACCTGATTTGTGCAGTTTGACCGAAGCATATGGTGCTTGCCCGCCGTTGGAGTGATTTGGGGCTGAGCTGCTACTGGTGTACTTGATCGCTGCTAGTTCTTGCCACTCGTTATGTCGCGTTGTTAGTGATGCTTAAAGTCTCCGGATGTTGTAAAAGTACATGCCATCATCATGATCTGAAAAAGGCTACACTAATTTGTCAGCTTATGGTTATATTTTATGTCAGGTTATGGTTACATCTTTGTGCTAAGTGATTGAAAGCTAGAAGCAACCTATGTCAGCTTATGCTTCCAGCGACAACAGATCAGGCTCTTGGCATTTAACGCTTAGGTATTCATAAACTGGTGCTATATCCGCGTGCTTTTGTTCAATTGTTAAATTATTCCATAGTTCGGACCGGTTAGGCTTTATTTTACGCACGTAGTAACTTAATGCAGATTCAAATGTCACCTTTCGATTCATTTCATGAGAAGAGTTCACTTGATGTACGAGCTCAGCAAGCATCATATTTAACTCATCTTCACGTTTTTCGTGCGCACACATAGCATCAAATACAATGGCTTCAACATTAACTTTTTCTTGAAACGTGAGCGATTCCCAGCGCCCTAGCTCTGGAAGCTCTCTTTTAAATTTACTTTTTATCGCTTTGTGGGTCTTAACAAGATCTAACTCATCTTTAATTCGAAGAGCAACGCTGGTAAACATTACTTCTTGCGTATACGCAACTGCCTTAATACGATCATAGCATTTGTTAACTATTTCGATACGTTGCGATAAACTTTTGATACGCCATACAATATTTGAGTGGTCTGACTGTTTATTGACATGCCGGTAAGCTGACTCAAACGAACCTGTTAACTCAGCTTTTCCGCTATTCAACAAAAAATTATCGAACTGCACCGCGACATTTTGCCTTGTCTGATTTTCATCAACTACCAATTCATTTGCTATCGACATTAAATTCCCTTGTTCAAAGTGCATTTTTATTGGTTATAAGTTCAATATCTATGTAACCGACTTTACTGGCGAGAACCATTTAGCCCAATTAACGTTTCAGTATGCTTAACGTGTTCATGCAACTTATTTAAAAGTTCGATGACTGATGGAGCGGCTACATCCTCCGCTTGCTGTTCTTCAAATACAGCTTTGGCTTGAGATTGAAAACGCTCTAAGCCATCAATCAAGAGATATATTTTTTTTAACTTAGCCGCTGCATTCACATTAATATTCTCTTTATGTTAATCACACCAACTCTCTCTACGACCGCGCCACACTCTGCCGTTGCCACTATCAATGATTAATTGACTTAAATCGTGGCCATCAACAATCACTACGGCAAGCACTCTGTCATATCTATCCCGACCAGGGTTTAACAAAACAATGTTGTTTGCATGCGCTAAGACGTCTTCCAAATATTCTTTTGCAACCACCGCTCTTTTCGATTCTAACTCACATTTACCATTGATTTCGGGTGTATCAACGCCGACAATGCGCACGGGCTCATGATAAGCATTGTTGTCGATATAAGCCCTGAAGGTGTCACCATCGTAATTATTAAATATTTTATTAACGATGGCGGTTACATTTTCAACTCTATCTGGCGTGTAATCTCCTGGCTCTGTTCCACTTCCTCCACCAGCATAAGCAGTGAAAGCAGTACAAGCAGTACAAGCTGAATATATTGCAACAAAAAGTATTCCGTTCATAAATCTCATAAAATCACCTTATCAATTGTCCCTTTAATCGGTTTCATACTTATCAGCACTTGTACTATAACTTTATACCCGTTTTACTCCGACAACGATTAAACTATCCGTAAAAGAATAACCATATCCATATCCATAACTGGCTCCACCACCTATAACGTCATTCTCTACAAATGGTAGAGCAACACTTGTAATTTCATCCTCTTTGAACTTATAGCCATAGGCTCCTGAAGTTACATTAACAATTTCTTTTAAATCATAGCCATCTGTATATAGAGTCGTTAAAGCCTCTTCTAGATCTGCAGCGAGTTTTTCAGCATTGATTTGCTTTTCAACATGCACTTTAGCTGATTTCGTCTCGCTTTGTTTTTTATTTGGGTCACCCCAAGGATCACTTTTCTTAGTTGGGATTGTATCGCTCTGTTCTAGCGCTTCACAAAAATAAGCTTTAACTAAAATAACTTTATTCATAACTACCCCCCATAATTCATTGATTTAATTCTAAAGTTTACTCATAATCTATGTAACGTATTTGCCCATTATCATTTTCAGCTATGCCGAAATAATCGAACCAATATGGGTTTAGTTGCCAATAGCTTTCCGTTGGGTTTGATACCATTTCCCGTTGGCCAAGGTGATAGCCTTTGTTCAAATCCCAATGATATACATATCGGTAATGTACTGGCCCAATTGGAATTAATGGATCTGATATAAATTTTTGTGCGGCTGTTACTCGATTAAAGCCTGCTTCCCATTCCTTTTTTTTCTTCAGACTGCTAATGACCTGCTCGCACTTGAATTTGCCACGATTAATAATCACATCATCGGTCGCGAACAATTCTGCTACCCACAACGCAAAATACTCTAGAGCTCTAGGACTTCCGCCTCTGCTTAAAATGCCTTCGATACATCTGTCTACTAAAAAGGCTCGATTCCACTTGTCATCGTCAACTGACAAGTTATACCAAGCTCGATTACTCATATCTAAATCCAATAATGAATTCACATACACTCGCATATCATTTCGATAACAATACATTTGATACATGAGATCTGTTACAGCCATCGTTGCTAATGCTGCTTGATTTAACAAATTAACCTCTACTCACCTTACGACATGGCAATCCACCGGCCTTGACTCTGAAATTAACTTTACCGATAGTTCGGCCTTTTCTTAGCCATTTCAGGTGCCGTTTGGGACGCTGAACGAGGGTTTTAGTAAAATAATTACTTTTTATCGATTTATTAATAAGATAATCTATCTTTTGTTTCCTGCAACCAACATGTAATGGACCCTATTAGCTATGTTAAATTATAAGAATTGGACTGAGTTGCTTTCTTCTACTCGGATAGATACTCGGTTTAACATGCATCTTGACCATCAAAATCTTCGACTTCACCTTTGCGGTTGCGTTACGCTAGCCCAACAAATCCAGCATTTTTTTCCAAATCTCTTAATCAACCCTAAACATGGGACTGTAGATATTTATATAGCTGGTTCAGCTATATTCGAAAGTGTCAATTATGGTGATAATTATCGAGCTCTATCCCTTTTCCTTCCTCAAATTGAATTTTTGAATGCTGTTCACATACACCTTATAGGCCCCGATATTGAATTTGAGTCATTTGATACTGAAGCTGTTTTGGATAACTCGGTCGGACAAAATATAAAAATATTTCGTTCGAGTAAGTTATTAGGCGAGTATATTGCGCAGAATGGGCTTCCCGATTTGTTAACATTAAATCATCCTGGCTTTGAAGCTACTCGGCCCCAATACCTAGTAGACGATAATGGTCTTGTGCAATGTCTCGAAAATGAAATCCCCATAGCCGGTTGTTCGTATAGCGATGATGAAGCTGAAATTGACCAAATCGAAATGAAATCTCAAGGCGTCTGCTTATTAAACATAACTGACAACCCTTTGCTTAATGATACAAGTGAGGGTTCTGGTATTCATATGTCAGATCAAGCAGGTCAAATTTGGCAATTAAAAAAAGGTAACTTAAAGGTAGATCATGAACTGCTAGAACTGTTGAACTACCGTTATCAAGTGCATGAGGATAGGTGCCATTTTTTTGAAGATAGACACCATGCACATGTAGGGATTTATTCAGAAATAGAGGGTAAGCATTACTACTGGATTCACCCTGATCTATTTTTTTGCTCTTCAGATTTTACTCTTTTGGAGGATAATCAGGTTGTGCTTACAGATATAGAACTAGATGCGACCTACCTTTCTGCAGATAGAACATCTATGTTAAATTCATCCCTAATTTGTGCCATTATTCGTCGCGACTATATCAATATAAGTGCGCAATAGTTTTACATGATTTGCGATGTTCTATTAGTCGTCGAGCCATTTGTACTTGTGACCAGTAGCAACAAGATTCTGTTTTAATCTGTTTTTCATTTCATTACTTGAGCGGAAATAAACAGCTTTAATATCATTATCGTAAGCGTTTTGGCTAAAGCCTCGCTCTTTAGCTTTGTCATACCATTCGTGGCCCTTGCCAAATTCTCCAGTTGATAAGTACACTGCACCTAACAAAGTACATGGTCTGAAGTTCAGCGGCGTCACGCTATACGCCTCTAAACCTAACTTAATAGCATTCATATAGTCCTCTAAATCTCTACACACACCACCGTATGTGGTTAGTAAAGCGGATCTTAATGGGGTTCTAGGGATTTTCCCCTCTAAAGTAACATAAATCGCCA
>TARA_R110002050_G_scaffold129215_2_pt1 | contig 11418 bp, 14 predicted proteins | sample TARA_R110002050 | Tara Oceans TARA_R110002050 (sample SAMEA4396988) | marine metagenome | biome: Polar Biome; feature: [DCM] deep chlorophyll maximum layer (ENVO:01000326); material: water (ENVO:00002006), including particulate matter (ENVO:01000060) such as... | depth 25 m
AGGAAGGTATTAACCCTCCCCTCTAAATAGTTTATGCTAAACCGTAGATAGCACCTGAACCCAATGGGTTCTTACACTCTAGTGTACATTCTTCAACGAACATACCTACAGTTGAGTCACCTTTCTGACCAACTTCTACTTCCTGCATAGGACGTAGAGTTGCTATCGCAAACCACTGTGGATCATAGATAAAGGCAGCTTCATTTGCAAGCGTTCCAAGACCCATGATGTAGTTTGGAACTACCATTAGGTCTCCAAAGTCAGACATATAAACGTCTACTGATTGACGTAGTTTACCGTCAGAGTCCATATTTCTACGAACACCTGTGTCGGAAACCATCAAGTCAGAGAAGTCTCGTCTTAATTTTGGTGAAAGCATTACGCGAGAAGCATTTCCACCTTCTTCATAAATTGACTGCATTACTGCGTCAATGTCTGCAAGAGATAGAGATACGTCGGTTACAGATGAACCAGCATGCTCAAGGTTTGAGCCAGCAGGAACTGTTGAACCTTCACCTTGTGAGCCAGAAGCTACAGCTGCAACACCGTTTCTTTGAACGGTTGCAGAACCAGCAGATAGCCAAGAACGAAGTGTTCCCATAGATCTGATGTTAGTTCCTGTTACAGCGACGTTAGCTGTGTTTACAAGATCAGACTCAATGTCACGTCGCATTTCTGTGCCACGCTTTTTAAGTTGATATGCATACTCATCAGCTACACCAGCTTGATCGATTGCTCGACGTGTACCAGATACAGTAATTGTCTTACCATTAATCTGACATACATTGTTCAATCTTGTACGATTTGGACCAACAGTTGTCATACCTGCTGGGAATTCGTTAGATGATGCCGATGTTCCAGCGTCTGCATAGTCTACACCCTCTGCGATTCTTGAATCAGCAGGTGCGGCTAGCGTATCTGTTTGCCATTCATGACGAATAGCGGTTGCTTTTGATTTACCAATAGATGCTAGGAATGGTGTTTCATCCCGTGTAATCATGCTGATAAAGTTAGAGAGATCTTCTCTCTGTGACACCATTGCATCTGATGTACCTGACGCTACGTCAGCTCCACCACGACCAGTGGCTACGGCTCGTGAGCCTATTGTCTTTGCCATTTTATTACTCCTAGGGTTTGTACCCTATATTATAGATTTAGAGAATTAGAAGCAAGTTGTTTTAGGAAAGCGTCTTGATCAGCTTTAGAAGAGTCTTTAGCGAATGCTTTAGCTCTTAATGAATTTGCTTTATCAGCTGCTTTCTTTTGAAGGGATTTAGGTTTCTTAGTAGGGAGTGCTTTCTTAGCAGGGTTAATCTTTCGTTTAGCCGCTCCTTTTGTAGTACTCTCTTTAAGTCTCCTGAAATCATCAACGAATTTAACTATACCGGGATCTGTAACTGTATCCAATGCAGCAGGGTTAATACCCTCACTGATTGCAAAATCACGTATCTTAGTAGCTATACCTTCGTTAAAGTCTGGTATCATAGTAGGAATTGTTTCTTGGAAATGTTTAACTTCCTTTTCCCAATTCTCTTTAGTAACTTTTTGTCGTTCCTGTTCTACTGCTTTTATCATACCTTCACGTTGATTACGAACTTCCCAATATTGTTTCTGAGCTTGTTCGCGTTTATCTTTAAGTTCGTTAACCTCATAAGTATCACCATCAGCTCTAGCTTTTTCAATTGATTTCTCAATATCATGGTAACCTTTTGCGAGTACTTCTTCCCTTTGTCCAATGATAACAGAAGTAGCTGTAGCAACTCTTTCAAGTTGTCCAATCTTTTCTGCTCTTTCATCTTCTAAAAGTTTACGTGCTTCTCCGAGTTCACGACCCTTTTTAGAAAGACTCTGTTCAGTTGTGTAACCTTTAAGTAGGTCACCAAAAGATACTTCAGTTTCTTCTCCGTCAATTTTGACAGAAACCTTTGCATCTAAATCGAGATCATCAGCTGTATAGACTTCAGCTTCTTGGGTAGCGGCTTCTTCAGCGGCATCCTCAACTTCATCTACATCTTCTGATTCGACTTCTTCACCTTCATCTTCACTAACGGCTTCCTCAGTATCTTGGTCTTCTTGTTCATCTGATTCCACCGGGCCATCTTCGACAATCTCCTCATCGGGTAGCGGTACAAGTCCAGCTTGTTGTGCAAGCTCAGACCCTCTCATTACAGCATCCAGAAGTTGTTCTTCAGATTGACCATCAACTTGAACGTCATCCATTTCGGGTAGAGATTCTTTGTTGTCCATTTATTAACCCTCCTTTTTTGTAGGGGTAGGTTTCTGTTTAGCTACCTTATCTTGATAGATATGTAGTAATTTGTATAAAGATAGAATTTGATTGGAATTCATTTTCATCTTTCCAGATGATCTCATTGAGTCATGCTCAAGAGTATTAATGATATCCATCGTATTTCCAACTAATTTATTATAATCTATTGTCCTCGACATTTAGTCCTCCATGTCTTTCATATAAGGTATATTCTTACCTAATGTTTCTACTGCTATTAATCTTGCCTTGACATCTCCAAGTGCTAATGCACTATTATAGATAAACTCACGATGTTTAATTTCGTGAGGAGCAGTCTTTAACCACTCAACAAAATAATCAGCAAGTAAATCTCCGTATGCCCTATCGAAGAAGTATTCCCTTTCTCGCGAAGAAAACTCTGCAGTTTCCAAAGCTTCTTGTGCTATTATATCGGGATGTACTTTATCGCCCAGCTTCTTCTCAGCTGCTCTACGATATTTTTCCATATTCTTAAGTTACTAGTGTCAAGTAAACAATCTCTCCAGACTGCGCTGCAGTACCGTGAGGTGTTGATAGAACTGTTAGTGTAGTTGCACCGTTGTTTAAACCTGTAACTAGTTTAAAACTTTTAGCATCGCAGTACTGGTCAGTTAAAACAACTGATCCTGCTGTTGATACTTTAAATGTTATTGGTGCATCACTGTCATTTGCGACTATTACTTTACCACCGCCAGATCCACCAGCTGTTGTTATAGTTCCTGATTGTGTACCGCCTATACCTGCGGCTGTTAATGTTACTGTTGCCATTACTAGACTCCTGTTGGTTGTTGTTGTTCTGGCTGCGGTGGTTGATCTAATTCAACTTCACCAATTAATTGTTTAGCCATCATAAGTATTTGCGAGTAATCAGGTCGTGGTGATAATTCCACACCTTCTTTTTCTGCTTTAATTTTTAGTTCACTCCATTCTTGGAAGTGTTTATCAATAGATACTGCAAGTTGTTTTGCATTATCATCTGTTGTATTCTTAGTCTGAGCCTTAGTAAATAAAATATTAGCTTCAGTCTGCATAGCCTCTGTCTCTACCTTTTTCTGTTCGGCAGCAGCAGCAGCTTCTGCTTGAGCTGATTGCTCTTCAAGAGCTTTAGCAGCTTTCTCCATAAACTCATCTGTTGTATAGTCTTCTAAGAAATCATTTGAATCTACTCCTAGTGCCTCTATAACCTTAGTTGCTAACACAGCAGGTGCTGTAGGTTTAACAACCATACCTTGACCTTGACTGTTTAATGATGGTAATATTTCACTACCAATCTTAGCATACTTCGCTAATAGATTACTATTAGAATTCTCACCAAGATCTAAGAAAATATCACAATCCATTTCTTGTGGTAAGTCTGTTGGGTTTATAGAGTAGAATACACCACCATCCATCATATTGATTTTACGATTAACACAATCTTGCATAGTTAAATATACACCTTGTACTAATCTTTTTAAACCAGTTTCAGCAAATCTTCTAGCTATATGCTGTATACGTTTCTGAGATGCTGTTTGCACAGCTGCCACTTTAGCTTCTGAATTTCCAGAAACATATAACGTATCATTTAGCCCTTGAGCTGCCTTGCTCATACCTGTAGCTTGTTCTTTTATTGTTTGCAAATGCTGCAACAAAGGAACAGTACCAGTAGATATAACTTCAGGAGGTAGTGCAGCTACTGCACCATTAGGGTTTCCGTTTGTAGGTATGATTTGTTTAGGTCGCATGTTCTGCAACGCTGAGAAATCAACTACATTTGGATCTGCTAATTTAGGTGAGTAATTAGATAAATAAGTATTCTCTACAAAACCACGTAGGATAGCTGTTGACGCAAGAGTTGAACTCCTTGTAAAGTCAGCCATTGATAAACCATAGAATTCATGAGGTATGTCTATAGGAGTTATGGATGCTAACGGTATCATGTCTACATCTTCTTCTAATAAGACATGTTTACCTGCAGATATAATATGTTTAAGTTCAGCAATACCATCACCGTCCCTATCTACACTTATCCAACATTCAGTCACTATAACTTGTCTACTAGCTTCTAATTCGTTTGTAGAACTATTAGCTCCTTTCCAATACTCTTGACCAGTCACATGCTTACGAGCAGCAACTTCTTCAGAGTATCCACTGGCTCCTAACCAGTTCTCATCATCACCTAGTTCATCCCATTCATCATCGTCAATACTAGAAGCTACATCAGGCCAATACTTTCGTATCTCCGATCTAGTCATCTCAGATTGCATACCAACAAAAGAAGCATCTTCTATACATGTTGCATCACGAGATATTCTAAATGACTCAGGTGGGATATTATCTATTTTAACTCTAGATTTATCTATCTTACGTCTTGTTCTAACATCAACATAAATCAGTTTTGCATCTGGTTCTGCTCCTCCAAAAGGATCACCTTCACCAAACTTGTTTTCAAATTCTAGATCTCCTACTATCTCTATATTCTCGTCAGATAATAGTACATCTAATCTGTCTTGATCTATCTCTTCATATTCTTCTATTTTATATTGATGGTCTTCTACATAGTCCCATCTGATTACACTGTTCTTCCAAAGTAATGCTGATTTAAACCAAGTCTGTAATACTTCCCACCCTTTATTCTGTTTAAATAAAGCGTAGTTTGTAAGTAAAGATGCATTCCTTGCTTGTAGATACGAGGATGCATTATCATCTATGGGTATAAACCTTGCCAGTTTTTGGTTAGATAGGAATAAATCTGACAATACAGAAGTATAAGCCTCCACCACTTCCGTAGTAGATGAGTCAACAATAGCGGAAACTCCAGCCGGAGCTAGGTGCATCTGTGCAATACCTGCGTACTCGTATGTAGATTTCTGACGTTCTTTCTGTAAATCTGATGAGTTAAGCCAATCGCCTGATGTGTTAGCTACACCTGACTCTATTAAGTTAAGTAGTTGTTCATCTGTTACTTTTTCTTTATATCCTGTGCTAGCCATTCATTGACCCTCTCGACCATGTTGGTGTTTTAGAAGACTCTAAATCTTCAATAGAATACTTACCTACCTTTGGCATTTCTCTTTCTTTTTCTTTAGGTTCTTCTTCGGTCTCTAAAGATTCTTGTATATATCTTGACATAGCAACCCTCCTAGGTTCTAACAATCTAACAGGCTACTCGCCTAATTAAGTGGTGGTCTATCCGCTGACTACCACCGGAGCCGTGAGGACATTGCGGAAACTCTTAATCCGAGAGAGGATTATCTAAAGCTTCTTGTAACCTTTCGGTTAACTTTCCTTCTAGCTGTCTCATACTAGTATCTATTCTATCTTCAGTATCTCTCATCGTATTCCTAACATCTTTCTCAGTCTCTCGATTTAACGATTCAACTTCTCTTAAAGATGAGGTTGTATCTTTTTGTAGTTGGTTCATTGAACTCAACATATTCTCTAAGGATGCATCTATTAGTGTCTTGGTATCCTTAACACTATCTACAGACTTCTCAACTTTAGAATCTATCTTATCAATGTACCCTTCCATCTTCATGATGTCTTCTCTTAAGTCATCTTTAATATCTCGTGTGTAATCTATTGCACTTTCTAATTTTGTCTCGATAATATTGTTACGTGCCTCAATAGCTTCTGTGTCAATATTTTGTATGATCTCTTTCATATCCATGTAGTCTTTATAGAATTCAAAACCACCCCATAGTCCACCACCTAGTGCCGAAACAATTGGTATAACTAGCATTAACTTACCACCTTTTATAGTAGCTCCACCAATTTCTACCTCTGCCATATTATCCTCCTAGTTTTCAAAGGATAAACTCCTAAGTTGGTTAATCTCTTGTTGAAGCTTCATTACTTCTAATTGTTTAATTTGAAGCTCAAGTTCATATAAACGATTACAATCAATTCTATTCTTTGCCCTTTTTCCAAGAGGGATAGTTATCTTAGAGTATACTCCTATATCTCCAACTTGTTGTCGGCTACCACTACTACCTTGTATAATACCTGTAACACCAAACTCAATGTTTGTTGCGGAGCCTATTGCATTGCTGCAGTCTAGTTCTCCAGCTCTAAACTTATCTGCTTGGAAACTTGTACTGGAATTAGGTATAGACAAACTCAAAGAATTAGATGTTGAGTCTGCGTATGTCGTAGTATAACTACAACTGGAAATAATGGTGGCTAACAAAAGTATTAAACATATTTTCATTTACCTGTCCTTTATTTTTGAACAAATCCTCGAAGTTATTAATGTAATCTGGTTTGTCCCTTTAAATAGTTTTGATTGTGTACATATATAAACTACTTTCTTTATATCACTATCTCTAATGTATACATCAAATAGTTTTGATTTATGATATCCTATATTAATTGTTTTATATTCTGAAGCAAATGGAATTGGTTCCCAATCAAATGTGAATACCTCAATGTCGTAATACTCTACATCCTCTCGTCTATTAAACAACTTCATAGAAGTAACTGATACATCTTTTATATATGAAGGTTTTAACTTAAAGTAAGCTGGAGTCATTTCATGTGCATAGCTACTAAAGCTTATACACATAAAACAAAGTGTTAATATTATTTTGCTATACATTCTGCTTTTATTATAGCCGTATAGTTACCTGCTGGTAGTGACTTAGTGCTACCATATTGTGCTGTACTGTGTACGGTGAACCAAGTAGATCCTGCAAGTGTCATGTTAAATTCTGTTACGTTGTTATATGTAACCTTAGCCGCTTCATAAGCTGACATTGCTGCTACACCTACGGCTCCTACTATAGTACTTCCTGTCCATGCTACTGCATCAGTCAATGTAGGACTAGATGAGAAACTAGCAGGATGCGTAAAGCGAGTCTTATAATAATCAGCTTGTGCAACATCTACTCGAATAGATGCTTTAACTCCACCATCAGCTGGTAGAGTTGATAGTTTGTACGGGAGTGGATGTCCATAGACTCCAGCCGTTTCTGTCCATACGCTGCACTTAGGTGCTACGGTTCCACCGATAGGTGAGTCAACTGCTAGCGCAGCACTTGCTGGCATTAAGAACGCTAAGGTTGCTATTGTTTTAATATCCATGTTATCTCCGTTTATTCATATTGAGAACGAACCATTGCTCTATGAGCTTTATCTTGGGCAAGGTTTCTCAATGCTTTAAAATTATCTACAATAATACCATCCTTTAACTGTACGGTATCTTCATATGTTCCACCGTTTATAGTTGCTCCATAGTATACATCTAGGGTTCCTACTGACATCATCTGTGACATCATCAACAATTGTTTTGTTGGATCACCAATCTGTTCAGCGGCACCTACAACGGCAAGTGCTTTTTCTATTTTTAATTCTTGTTCTGCTTCTTCTTCAGCTTGCTTTTCTTTTTCAGCTTCTTCTTCACTAGGCTCTGGTTTTTGGTTTAGCTGAAACTGTACCCAATCATCGTAGTAAGGATCATTTATATCTGGTTCAGCGTCTATTAAACCGTTATCTCGTAAGTATTTCATAAGCGCATCTTCATAACCGGGACAAGAAGAGTCTGTTAAAGGTATAGCACATGTATCAAACATATAGTTATAAGCAACAATAACATCACTTAACTTACCTTGACCATCTATAGATATGCTTCCATTTCCAAACGATGTACCTAATGTAGGCGTTATTGTATCAAAACCTAATTTAGTATTACTAGGTAATTGATCCCAGTTATCATGTCTCTCATATATATTACCTACACCACTAGTATTTTTATTTACTATAGAGACTGTAGCATTTGAATTTGAGTCTTTAGTAATAGTGTACTTGTGAAATATCCCTTGAACTTTTAATCCTGCTTCTGCTGGTAAGATTCTAGTCATATCCCAAATATAGCCGTTTCTAGTTACGTTATCAGTTCTTTCGTATATTACATCAGAGAAGCAATAAGAGGAGTGCAAGCAAACCACCAACACCAGCAGCACCTTTTGCAGTAGCTTTATCGTCATCTGACCACTCCTTTATAGTTCCCGATTTAGCTCCGGGTATTAATTCTGGGTTGTTAAGCCATGCTTGTTTAGCAGGTGTTCCAACAAGTCCATCGAATGGACAAGGAGTACCTGCATTCATCATGCTGGCAAATATTCTTTTATCTTGACACATTACCGATACTGCTGCTACCTTCATACCCATATCATATAATACCTTAGCATTCTTTAATCTTTCACAATTCATATCCCTAACTGTAGCACCTGCACTAATACCTAGTATCTGAGTCTGTACAGCACCAGCTACTCCCACAGTACATAAGTCTGAGTTAGAGTTATTTATTGTAGGTGATATAGCAGATGGTGGAGGTGACTTAACTGTAGTGGAAGATGTCATGTTAGAGTCAACACTAGAGTTTGTAGTGCTATTTGTCTCAACACAGTTAGCATTAGTAGTGCTATCACATCCTTCAGATAATGCGTATATAGAACTTGCTAGTACTATAACAACTACTGCCCAAACAAACAAAAACATTCTTTCTGTTTTAAACATCATGTGTCCTCCGGTAATGCAAGGCACCAAGTATCAACTGACTTTGCATTATTAGGGGCATGTTTTAATAGTTTTTTATGAATACCTTCTTTAGTAACTATACAAGATTCATATGTTGGTAGTGTAGTTGGAAATGCTTTAACAATACATTCTTCATCTACCAAACATAATAATGCTAATACATAATACATTGTCCTCTCCTTATTTCTTAAAACCACTCTTCATATTCTTATATGCTTTTGGTGTTATTGTACTATTCTTTTTTGAACGACTAGTTCCTGCTTTCTTTTTTTTATTAATATTATAATATAAACCTTTCTTCGCTACCATAATGTTCTCCTCTACATATAGTATTCTCTTTAAGGGGTATATACAATTAACATTCGTACCATTGTACTCTTACCCACGGTTCTCCATTATGTTGCTCTATTAGAATACATTCTGGAGGTACACATTTGTCTCCTTTCATGAAGTAATCTATTAGCTCATCAATCATTACAGTCTCCGCTTTAATTATAGCCAATTCGTCCTGTCTTGATCCCATTCTGCTGTCCTCTGTTTCCAACTTACGTTAGATGTTTGTAGTTTATCCCAGTGTGTACGTAGAACTTCTGCACATATTGCTAGTGCTATAACAGTATCATCGTAACATCCGGGAGCTGCCCCAGTTTTACCAGTCTCTGAGGAAATATAGTCCTTAAGTTCCTGTATCATAATAGGTGAAGGGATTAATAGGTCTTCATTTTCTATAAGATTCTTTAAATTCCCTATAATTGCAGGTTTTGTAGCAGATGTAGTCCTAAATCCTAGCCTAGTTCCCTCTTCATTGCTAACATTAGCTATTTTAGTCTGTCTATACAGGTTAATGTAGTCCATTGACTCCAATCTCTGCAGTGTAGCTATACCCATAGAGTTAGATTCTACTGCAAGTAGCGCATTATTGTAGTATCTACCTAGATAAAACAGTAATTCTCCCCACATCGCAGGATCTATACGATTATTTCTGTATACTGCTACAACTTCTCTATTTTTATTCATAACAACACAGGCTGAATAGTCTTGACCTACGCCAAGTGACACATCAGCACCTATAACATAAGGCTCTTCCCACTTAGGAAAGTCATATAAGTACAATGTACCTTCTCTATGCTCATCAAACATCTTACTATGTGGGTCCCACTCAGATCTTCTTTGATGTGGCTGAGGTATTAAGGCATCCAAACGCTCCACGTTGAACACGTTAGATCCACTGACAATAAATGCTTCGTCAGCTGTAGCTGGGTACTCTTGCTTAAACTTAAGCTCACCACCTTCAGCAATTTTAAGTCTTCTCCAGTATAGTTGGTCATTTTCTAATCCATATTTTTCTTGTAATGTTTCTTCTTCTATCGTTAACTCCATACCTTCAGGTGCATCTCTACGGTATTCGTCAGTTATATACCACGGTAGAAATATAGGAACATATTCATTCTCTCCTGCAACAGCACCCTTCCACAATCTATAGAACTCCCCCTGAGAACCATTAGCTGTAGACTCTAGGATAACTTCAGTACCTTCTGCTTGAGATATACCTTGGAACAAACCAGCTAATATCTTCTCATCATGTTGCCAGAAAGCAACCTCTGACAGGTGTGCGATAGTAGGAGTAGTACCTCTACCTGCTTCCGGTGAACCAGCTGTGTAGAGCCTGTAAGAAGCTGTAGCATCCTTATCAGGCATCCAAGGACTATTAATAATAATCTCTTTAGCATTACTACGGATTTCTGTAGGACTCAGAGAACCACTCATGTTTCTAATTAAGTTCTTAGACATAGCAAACAATGCATCTGATGTAGCAGAGTCGTGAGCCATAACTACAGACCTAGCATAAGCAGTGAAGTAAGACTTCCAAAAGACTCGTCCTGAGCAGTAGGTGGATATACCTTGTTGTCTGGCTTTAAGGATAATTGCTCTTACCTTACCAGTCTCCTCTATTTGCTTGCTGAGTGCATCTGTTATAATCTGTTGACATCTGTTAAATGTGAAAGGAACAAAGCCTTGTGCAGCATCTTTGGTGATGATCTGTATCTGTTCTGAAGCAAACTTAGTAAAGTCTGTGGAGTATACCTTTAGTGAATCTCTCTTATCTTTTTCTTTTAATAATTTACTTAATTCTTGTTTATTCATTTTGTCCTCATCTATTTGACTACCCCCTGACTTCGTATAGAGATCGTGAGAGAGAGTGAAAGAGTTACTTATTTATTCTTAGTACCCTTATTTATTTTTGATACCCCCTACTTTCTTACGAAGTCTTTCAGAGTTCCCTGTCGGTCACTCTTTCTCTGGTAGTTCTATACACTATCTTCAAGAATTCTCCGCGACTTCGTAGAGACTTCTTATAGAACTTCTTATATACTTCTCTTATAAGGGGTATATAGGATTCTATAAGAGATTTAAGGAGATCTTTGGGATTCTATGGGATTCGTAAGAAGTACCCGAAGGGAAGTAATATTACCTATGCAACACACGCATGGCTTAGGTCATTAGCTATGCGTTATTGTATATACCCCTTAAAGGGAGAGACTTCCAAGGGGGGTATACTATACTATATATGTATATACTTCTAATAGAACTTCTATAAGACTAGCCAAGGAAGT
>TARA_R110002050_G_scaffold49818_5_pt1 | contig 11414 bp, 8 predicted proteins | sample TARA_R110002050 | Tara Oceans TARA_R110002050 (sample SAMEA4396988) | marine metagenome | biome: Polar Biome; feature: [DCM] deep chlorophyll maximum layer (ENVO:01000326); material: water (ENVO:00002006), including particulate matter (ENVO:01000060) such as... | depth 25 m
AAGCTCTGCCCAACAGACGGTAGCTCAAGGCCAGATTGATATCTTAACTGGAGTAGTTGATGTTAATTTCGCTGATGCCATCTGTCAGTGTGATACCATTGAAGTAGATTATGAAATTAAGCCCTTGGCGAATTTCCCTTCAACTTCTAGTTTTGAGTATCAATTTGTTACCGCGGCGCCCGCGCCAGCTTTTGGTGCTCCTAGCTTGCTAGAGTTAACAAAATTAGAGAAAAATGCACCTCCCATACCTTTAACTTTACCTTCAGATACTTTCAGTGCCGGTAGAAAGAGAGCCTATTTGGTAATTCCTTGTAATACACCCATAGGGTTACATGCACTAAGAATAATCAACAGGGCTTCAAACGGGGTAATTACTCCCGTTGATGGTTTTAGTGATACAATTTTCTTTAACGTAAACCGTATTCCAACTTTAGCAGCTATCGATTCTATAGCCTTGGTTCGCGCTGATGCTCATATTGACACCGTCGACAATCCGTATAGCGGAACAGCCGATGTGGGTATTTGTAAGCAAGATTCAATTTTCTTGCGCCTAACCACTAATGCAAGCTCTATTCAGTGGTATAATGGCTTCAATACTATTATTGGTGAAACAAAAGATTCGCTACAAGTAGGTTCTCCTGGAGTTTATTATGCTAAGGTGACGAATGGTGGGCTTTGTTCCATTTATACCGATACAGTAACGGTTACTGCTATTAATACGCCAACCGATATAAGTTTTAACATTTCGAATCCGCTTAACGCGAATGCCTACGTTATCGACTATCCTCCGGTAAACAGCACCCCTGATGATTCAATTGAACTCTGCGCCAATGAGTCGGCTGTCCTGCGCGGGCCTGTTGAGCCTTTAGGGACAGGTGTTACTTTCACGTATCAATGGTTAACAGACTCTTTAAACACCACTACTGGTTTAAGAGATTGGTATGCTTTAACGACTCCCAGCGCAACAACTCGTTTTCTCACGATTGACGGAAATTCATCTCGTCCGGGAGTAAATTATTACCGCATCGTTGTAGCAGATGGCTTTTGTCAAGATACAACAGCCATAACTTCTAAATTTAATGTCTTTGTTGATACAGTGCCTACTGGTACACCGGTAGGAATACCCTTTTTAGGTACCACTGGGCCGACGGTTTTCGGCGAAGTTTGTATGACGGACTCGGTTAACCTCGGTCTTTTCAATAACGGTGCAGCCAATCCACTTTGGCGTTATAGATGGCAGTGGTATGACCCTACCGTGCCCGCTGGTGCTAACCACTGGAAATCGGTATCAGGCGGTTCTGCCGCAGCAGGAACTTTAAGTTTTGATACTTTGCCAACTATTAAAATCGACACCTCATTATCCGATCCTGGTCAACCGTATTTTCAAAGTCCTAAGCCGGTTTTACGCTTTTTTAGATTAAGAGTAGCAACGGAAACGCCTTACTACGATATTGAAACCTGTGTTTATTTAAGCGATAGTATAGCCGTACGCTGGTTTCCCGATTACGATTTAACAGTAGCTTCTGCTCCCGGTATTAATATAATTGGTCAAGATTCTATCAATTTCTGTGAAACCGATTCTGCCACTATTAGTGCACCGTCTACTCCTGCAGGATTAATAACCTTTGGTTATAATTACTCGTATCAATGGCTAACCGACTCGATCGATCCAAATAACGGTAATCGTGTAAAATATGCCCTTACGGGAGAAACTAATCAATCCTTTATCGTTCACGAAACGGGAAGATATTTTGTAGTTATCGACGATGGAATTTGCTCGGATACTTCGGATGTTTACCGTGTGTTTGTTGATAGCTTACCTAGTACTGATATTCAGGAAATTACTTTCCCAGGCAGTACCAATGGCTTAACCGGCTTTAATCTTTGTTTATACGATTCAGCCTTAGTTTCTGCAACCGATACGGTTCTTGGTTTAACGCCTTGGAAATATCAATGGCAGCAACTTAACCCCACCAATGGATTTTGGACCAGTTTATTAACTGATACATTAGTTACTTTCAGCATTGATTCTGGTTTGAAAAGAGTAGGAGAAGACACTGCGTACTTCCGATTGCAGACCAGTTACTTCAACCAATTTGGTTTAGAAACTTGTGTAAGCATTACGGATAGTATTGCCGTGATTTTCTATGATAACCCCACTTTATCCTTTATCCCAGGCGATAGTATTGGGCTTTGCCCAGGCGATAGTATTTTAATGGTTGCAACGGGGAATTTCAATACAGCAAGCTGGAGTAACGGCGCTGTATTAGGAGCAACTCGTTATATAAATACCGCAGGGACATACCCCATAAGAGTTACTGGAGTTAATGGATGTATTACCCGCGATACGGTTACGGTTTATCCTTTAATCGTTTCTGCTGGAGCCGGAGCGGATCAAACAGCTGAATCGGGTGAGGTAGTAACACTGACCGCTTCTGGTGGTTCCAATTACCGTTGGTTTGCCAACAAGCCACTACAGTTCTCAGATTTCTTAAGCCAAAGAATACAAGTTTCGAAAGTTTTGGAAAATGGTGTTTTAGCAGATACGATTACTATTTATGTAGAGGTAACTAATCAGCGTGGTTGTGTTGGACTTGATTCCTTGCAATTAATTATTACCAAAACATTCCCCGAATCGGTTGGCTTAATTAATAAGGCTTACAACCTATTTACTCCGAACGGTGATGGTTTAAACGATGTTTGGGACATACGCGAACTGATGGATGGTGATGTTTGTGCGATTCAGATCATGAATCGTTGGGGTTCGGTAATTTACGATGATACTCGATTTACAGGTCTATGGAAGGGTGTTGATAATGGCGGCAATGAATTACCTGACGGAACCTACTACTATATTTTAGAATGTGGTAACGCCAATGAAATCCGCATGCGTAATGCAGTAACCATAATCCGCAACCAACAATAAGATGAAAACGATGAGAAAAATTTTAGCACTGCTGGCTTTCGGAATGATTTCGAACCTGGCTACGGCTCAGCAGATTCCACTATACAGTAATTATTTTTTCACTCCTTATATATACAACCCAGCCATGTCTGGCTCAACAGGAGTTACCGAGGCAACCTTCTTGCACCGTCGTCAATGGACCGGTATTCAGGGTTCCCCCGAAACATCTGCCCTAGCGGTAAATGGATCTTTAAATGAAGAGAAAGTAGGTTGGAGTGTTTACGGTTTTTCAGATAAAACCGACATTTTAAGCCGCTTGGGTATATATGGTAACTATGCCTATCATGTGAAAATCACCGACGATATTAGTTTATCGGGTGGTATTGGTGCAGGTTACTTAAATCAGAATATCGATCAAAGTGCTGTGCGTGCTCGTGATCTTGGTGATGTATTTAGCGTTGTAGCCCCTAATCGTGGTGCTTTTGATTTAAATATTGGTTTCAAATTGGCCGTGCAAAATTTTACTTTAGGTTTTGCCGCTCCTCAATTGTTAAGTCAAAATGTTGTTTACGCTACTAACCCTAGCGATATCAATTATAACATGATTCGTCACTATGTGGCAACCGCTCAGTACGATTTTAAATTTGCAGGAGAAAAGCAGGTTTTAAGTCCCATTTTAATGGTAAGAACGGCCGAGTCTGTGCCCGCACAAATTGATGCTGGATTACTATATAACATGAAAGAGTATGGCTTCTTAGGAGCTATGTTCCGTTCAAATTATGGTATTACTATTAATGCAGGTGTGAACTTGTCTGAGATTTTAACCCTAGGTTATGCTTACGATTTCTCAACCAATACCTATGGTTCTAACTTTGGTACAAGCCACGAGTTTATGCTTACTTACCGCTTTGGCAGTAACAAGGATAATGAGCGTATGCAAAATGAGCTAAAACGCTTGAAGTTAAATCAAAGACGTCAGAAAGACGAGTTAGAGGAAACTGTTGATGAGAAGTTAGAAGAGTTTAAGGATAGCTATAAGGATGATATCCAAAAGGCCCTTGAAGAAGAGAAGAAGAAAATGGTTGAAGAGTTGGAAAAACTGCGTAAACAAGCTGAAGAGCAAGGAAATCGCAATAACAACAATAACTCCAACAATAACAACCAAGGAGGACAGCAGGGCGGTCAGCTCAATCCTAACAATAACATGCCGAATAATCAACCGGCAAACAATAACAATAACAACAATAACAGTAACCAAGGTTCAGATAATAGCATGAACCAGCCTGCTACTAATAACAATGCAGGAATGAATTATCCTCAGGAAAATCTTCCTGCTAATGTTAATCCAGGTTCCCCAGGATATTACGTAACAGCGGGTGTATTTGGTCAGCAAGCTAATGCCCAACGTTTGGTGAATAAACTGGCTGGTCAAAACATACAGGCTAGAATTTTCCAAGATCCAGGCAATAGCTTCTACTATGTGTACATATTGAAATTCAATAGCTATGGTGAAGCAGATCAAGCGAAAGCTAGCCGATTAAATGGCAGCTTTAACGGTGATCTTTGGATTAAAATTATCAAGTAGAATTTTAGTAAGGCAATAAAGAAGGGGCTGTCTGATTTATCAGGCAGCCCCTTTTTCTTTTATACCTTTAAGGAGAAGAAGGAGTTTATAGACAAACTCAGTTTTTAAGTATTTTCTCCGCCTGAACGATATGTCTATTCGTATGCTCCAGCATTATAAATAAGGCATCCGCCATAGTTACCTTTAGAAGAGGTAAAAGCGTATTCACCTTTAATTGATCTAAGTTTTTCGAAGCCAATAATTCAGAATAATTCTTTATTTCCTTTAAGTCCCGCAGGAGCTCTTGAAATACGACTTTTTCTACAATAGCAAAACCAGCTTTTACCTTTGCTTTCGGGTCAGTCGCTTTGGGGCTTTTGAAAGACTTTAAGACCTTCTCATCAGCATCTAATAAGGAGGCGTTTTCTAATTTCTTTCCTAGCCAACTGCGTTTAATAGTCGCAGACTTTACTTCTTGAGCTTTTTTTAAGCCAGCAGGAAATTGGTCAAGATAACTTTCGTTTAAAAGGTTGATGTGGTAAAATACCTCTACTACATTCCAGCTGCCTTTCCCTGCGGTTTTTAACAGGTCTTCACCTTCGCTGTAGTAGAAAATATGATCCAACTTTTCTTCAATCGTTTTAAGCCTTTGTAGTAAATACTCAGAGGCTTCGGCATGCGTCATTGCTTCATTCATCCGGCAAATTTACATATCCTTAGTGGTCCATGCTTTTCTAATCCTAAATTTAGGTGAGTAGCCTAGCATTGACGTAATTTGTAAAAAGAATTTTTGAACGATGAAAACGCCGCTTTTAGCAGATTTTAATACACCATTTAATAGCGTTCCTTTTGATGAAATTAAAGAGGAGCATTTCTTACCAGCTTTAAAAGAAGCCATTAACGAGGGTCTCGCTGAAGTAGACGCTATCGTTAACAATGCGGAAGAAGCTAATTTTAAGAATACCATATTGGCCTTAGAATTGGCTGGACAGAAGGTAAGTCGGGTGTCGGGGATTTTCTTTAATCTCAATTCTGCCGAAACCAATGACACTATCCAAGGAATTGCCCGCGAGTTTTCCCCTTTATTAAGCGCCTACAGCAACGATATAATGCTCAATGAAGCCCTCTTTAAGAGAGTGGCAAAAGTTTGGGAAGCCGAAAAAGACAATTTGCAAGGCGAGGATTTTATCCTTTTGGAGAAGTCTTACAAATCATTTGCTCGCAATGGTATCAAGCTACAGGGGAACGACAAGCAAGCGCTGCGAAAAATAGACGAGGAATTAGCTTCTCTCTCCCTAAAATTTGGTGAAAATGTTTTAGCTGAAACCAATGCTTTTGAACTCTTTCAAACTGCTGAGGAATTGGTGGGTTTGCCAGATTATGCCTTAGCGAGCGCCGCGGATGAAGCCACAGCCAAAGGAAGAGAAGGGGAATACCTAATTACTTTGCAAGCGCCTAGTTATATCCCGATAATGACGTATGCCGCTAATCGTGCCTTAAGGGAAAAGTTATTTCGCGCCTTCGGTAGCAAAGCCTTTAAAGGTAATGAGCACGATAATCAGGAAACTGTACAACGCATCGTGGCTTTACGTCATCAAAGAGCACAATTGCTGGGCTTTGAGAATCATGCCGATTATGTTCTGCAAGAGCGTATGGCTAAATCGAAAGTGACCGTCGACAATTTCTTAGATGAACTTTTAGCTGTCTCTAAATCCGCTTGCGCAGATGAGTTAGCCGAATTAGCCGCCTTTGCCAAAGACATAGATGGTTTAGATAAGCTGGAAAGATGGGACATTGCTTATTACAGCGAAAAGCTAAAACAGAAGCGATTTGAAATCGACGATAGCATGCTGAAGCCCTATTTTCAAGTAGATAGAGTAATTGGTGGAGCCTTTGCAGTGGCCGAAAAATTATACGGTATTCGCTTCGAAGAAAGGAAGGATATTCAGAAATACCATCCCGATGTGATTACTTATGAGGTGAAGGACAAGGACGGCAGTCACCTAGCCCTCCTTTACGCCGATTTCTTTCCCCGTGAAGGGAAACGCAATGGTGCCTGGATGACTTCTTATCGCGGGCAGCGTAATATTAATGGCGAGGAGCAAAGACCGCATATATCCATTGTCTGTAATTTCACCAAGCCTAGTTCAGACAGTCCTTCTTTATTGACCTTTAATGAGGTACTTACCTTATTCCACGAATTTGGTCATGCCTTACACGGAATGTTAGCCGATACAACCTACGAAAGCATTAGCGGTACAAGTGTTTTATGGGACTTTGTAGAGCTTCCTTCACAAATAATGGAGAACTGGTGCTATGAAAAAGAATGCCTTGATCTCTTTGCCAAACATTATAAAACCGGCGAATTAATTCCGGCTAACCTTATCGAGCGCCTTAAAGAAAGCGCAAGCTTCATGGAGGGCTATGCTACCTTACGACAGGTAGGCTTTGCTAAGTTAGATATGGGCTGGCACGGAACGGAACCCAGTACTTTATCGGTGGGAGAATTTGAGGAATCGGTTTTCGCTGAAACGCAATTACTACCCGTGCAGCCAGATACTAATATGTCGTGTAGCTTTAGCCATATATTTCAAGGAGGCTACTCTGCGGGTTATTACAGCTATAAATGGGCTGAGGTTTTAGATGCGGATGCATTTGAGCTATTTAAAGAAAAAGGATTGTTTAATCCGGAAGTTGCCGCCGCCTTCCGCAAGCTTTTATCGAGTGGAGGTGCAGTGGACCCCGCTGAACTGTATCGCAATTTCAGAGGTAAAAACCCAGACCCCAAAGCCTTATTACGCCGCGCCGGTCTGATTAAATAAATGTATGGTAAAAGCTAAAAAACACCTAGGTCAGCATTTCTTAAGAAATGAAGGCATAGCAAGGGATATCGCCGAGGGTTTAGGTCATGAGGGCTATAAAAAGGTCCTTGAAATTGGTCCTGGAATGGGCGTGCTAAGTCAGTTTTTGCTGGACGGTCCATCCGAGCTTTTTGTGGCAGAAATCGACGGCGAATCGATAGCCTATCTTGAAGAGCACTTTAAGGCATTGGATAAACACATTATTCCCGGTGATTTTTTACGCTTAGATCTGGCAAAAATAATGGGAGAGCCCTTTGCTTTAATTGGTAATTACCCCTATAATATCTCCAGTCAGATTATCTTTAAAATGCTCGATCATGTAGAGCTAATTCCAGAAATGGTGGGCATGTTTCAAAAGGAAGTCGCTGATCGCTTAACTGCCGAGCCTGGTTCTAAAACCTACGGCATTTTAAGTGTTCTCGCCGCGGCTTTTTACGAGAGAGAATATCTCTTTACGGTTGATCCACACGAGTTTAGTCCGCCACCAAAGGTTTTTTCCGGTGTTATCCGCTTTAAGCGCAAATCAAATTATAGCCTTACGGTAGATAGGTCTTTATTTACACGCATCGTAAAAACCGCTTTTAATCAAAGAAGGAAAACCTTGCGTAATGCATTGAAAGCCTTAAATTTACCTCTCGATGGAATTGCAGCCGATACTTTGCAAAAACGCGCGGAACAATTGCATTACTCGGAATTTGTTGAACTCACCGAAATTCTTTCTCGCCCATGAGTATAGAAATCACCCGCGAATTTTTAGATAATCTAGAAGAAGAAATCCTCGCCGGAAAAAAGGAAAACTATCAAGGTTTTATCAATGATAGTCATCCCGCTGATATTGCTGAAATCGTCGATAAGATTGATGAGGAAGCGGCGGAAATCCTTTTTCGTTCCCTCGAAAACGAGTTAGGCGCTGAGGTTTTAATGGAGATTGATGAAGATCTGCGGGCTAAATTTCTAGAAGGTTATAATGGGCAAGAGATTGCTTCCGAATTAATTGAAAACCTCGACTCTGACGATGCGGCCGATCTTATTAACGAGTTACCCAGCGATCAACGACGGGAGGTTTTAGATAATATAGAAGATGAACAGCAGGCTTTGGATATTGCTCGCCTGCTTATCTACCCCGAGGGAACCGCTGGTTCTTTAATGGGAACGGAGCTTATAAAGGTTTACGACACTTGGCGGGTTTTACAATGCGTGAAGGAAATGCGCAAACAAGCCGAGGAAATAGAACGGGTTCATGCCATTTATGTGGTAGACGCGAGTAACAAATTACTTGGAACCTTGAGTCTTAAAAAGCTTCTTACCACCAGCACAAAAACACCAATTTCGGAAGTGTTTTCTTCCAAAATTCAATATGTTGAAGTAAATGCCGAGGCAGAAGAAGTGGCTAATTACATGCAAAAATACGACTTGGTTGTAGTGCCCGTGGTTGATCCTATTGGTCACCTTGTGGGGAGAATTACCATTGATGATGTGGTGGATTTCATTCGCGATGAAGCCAAAGAGGATTATAACCTAGCCAGTGGTCTTACCGACGAAGTAGAGGAGGATGACAGTATTATCGCTATAACCCGCGCTCGTTTGCCTTGGCTTTTAATTGGTCTTTTCGGGGGACTTTTAGCAGCATCTGTAATTGGACGCTACGAAATTGATATTGAGATAATTCCCCAAATGGCCTTTTTTATTCCACTCATAGCGGCCATGGGTGGTAATGTGGGGGTGCAGTCTTCTGCCATTATTGTGCAGGGTTTAGCCAGTCAGTCTTTAAGCGGCGGAACGGGTAAGCGACTCATGAAGGAATTGGGTGTGGCTGCCGTAAATGCCTCTATCTTAGCGGCTACCGTAATTGGTAGTAGCTTGTTTTTAGGCTATAGTATGGCTTTAGCGCTCACCGTGGCAGTAGCTCTTTTTGCGGTTATTATTGTGGCAGCTTTAATTGGAACTTTTGTTCCCTTAATTTTGAATAATTACAAAGTAGATCCAGCCCTTGCGACGGGCCCTTTTATTACCACTTTAAATGATATTATCGGCCTCTTTTTGTATTTTCAAATAGGCCGATTAATTCTAGCCTAGTATGCGATATAGTATAATTTTATGTATTTTTAGTTTCTACGCATCTGCGCAAAGCGCCTTTAATAGTGACAGGCCGGGGCAGAGTTATTCGCCCATTAGCTTAGAAGCACGACAAATAGTGGTACAGCAAGGCTTTGAGTTTGGGGCGGCTTTATTAGATAGCATTACCACACAGAGAAATACAAGCTATTTTACCGAAGTTCGTGTGGGTCTTGGTGAAAATTTTGAAGCGGGCTTAGGCTACGGAAATCAGTGGTTGAATAATACTATAACAGACAATAATTTTAATTTACAGGCAGCGCAAAATCCTTGGTTGATGCTGCGTTATTCCCTCAATTTAAATTCACCTAAATGGCATTTAGGGTTTTTAGTTCGATCGCAAATAAATAATTTGGAATATCGCGGAATTTTGTCCTACGATTTTTTAGAAGATTTAAGCTTTACAATAAATTATGGGATCTTTCACGATGGTGAAAGGGTGGATGGTTTTTATACCATAAATGCAAGCTATGCCTACCAGCGTTTTTCCTATTTTATCGAAGCTTACGGTGCTAATTATTACACCATTGGTGGTCGCGATTTCCGAGCTTATAATATGGGCGGCAGTTATTCTTTTAGTCCCAATTTTCAGATGGAAATTTTTGCGGGTTGGCAGCGCAGCAGATTTAATCAGAATGTAACCCAGCCCTTTATAAATGCCGGTTTTTCTTGGTTAATCGATTTCCAAAAGGAAGAAGAGGAAGAAAAAGATTTATGAGGGTTTTCATCATCGATACAGTCCACCCTAGTCTCTTAGCTGGTCTGCGCCAGATGGGTTTTTCTGTTCATGAAGAATACCAAAAAAAGTCAGCGGATATAGCTTGGAATCAAGTGGAGGGCCTGGTAATTCGTAGCCGCTTTCCGCTCGATGCGTCTTTATTAGCACAGGCGACTAATTTAAAATTTATCGCTCGCGTAGGGGCCGGTTTGGAAAACATCGACTGTGATTTCTGCGCAGCAAAATGCATTGAACTTATAGCCGCTCCAGAAGGTAATCGCAATGCCGTGGCCGAGCATGCCTTGGGAATGTTACTTTCCATACTAAATCGCCTGCGCATTGCCGACCGTGAAGTACGTTCGGGGATATGGTTAAGGGAGGAAAATCGAGGTTTTGAAATCGCAGGTAAAACGGTAGGTATTCTTGGTTTTGGTCAAATGGGCTCTGCTTTCGCAGAAAAGTTAGCATCCTTCAATTGTCGCATTCTTAGTTTTGATAAGTACAAGCGTAATTATGCTACAGCAGGAATTGAGGAGGTGGACTTAGAAACCCTTCAGGCGGAAGCCGATATACTGAGCATACATATTCCCCAAACAGCAGAAAATATTAAATTGGTGAATGCCGAATTTTTAAATCAATTCAAAAAACCGATCTACTTAATTAATACGGCCCGCGGCAAAATTGTAGACAGTGATGCCTTAGTGGCTGCTTTAGAATCGGGAGCCGTTTTAGGGGCTTGTTTGGATGTACTTGAGTACGAAAAATCGAGTTTCGAAAATATCTTTCAGGGCGATAAACCAGCGGCCCTTGACTATTTATTAAAGAGCGATAAGCTTATTCTCAGTCCGCATATTGCCGGGTGGTCTTTTGAGTCAAATGAAAAAATGGCACAAGTGATTTTAGACAAATTAAAAGCAATGAATTATGAGTTATAAAGCAGTTTGGGAAAACAAAGGAGAGGGTCAATACATCTATGAAGTTAAGGGCGAGAAATTAGCTTACATGGATTTATTATTGACGGAAACAGGTAAATTAGTAATAAAGCACACGGAGGTCGATACTAGCCTAGAAGGGCAAGGTATTGCGAAGAAATTGCTGGAAGAAGTGGCATCTTTTGCACGCTCAAATAATTATAAAATACTGCCTGTATGTCCCTTTGCAAAAAATGTAATGTACAAGTATCCAGAACAGTATAAGGACTTGTTGTAAATAACGTGAATTCGACAATAAATTAGAGCCTCAGATTTTCAA
>TARA_R110002050_G_scaffold39826_3_pt1 | contig 11399 bp, 8 predicted proteins | sample TARA_R110002050 | Tara Oceans TARA_R110002050 (sample SAMEA4396988) | marine metagenome | biome: Polar Biome; feature: [DCM] deep chlorophyll maximum layer (ENVO:01000326); material: water (ENVO:00002006), including particulate matter (ENVO:01000060) such as... | depth 25 m
TTTGTGTCTCTATACAAATAATAAAATCTAGACTTAAAATTTATACCAGTATCATTAAACTTAAATCTACTTTGTAAATCATAAGGATTAACTTCTAAACCATTTGATTGATTAGAGATATTTTTATCATGTATTATCTGAATCCATTGAGGTATATCAGAAATTACTTTTTTTTCAACTTCTTCCCACTTATTATGCTGATTAAAATATACACTCTTTATTAAGGCATCAGGATAAACTTTTTCAACCAAGCTTATAAATGGATTTAAATATTCTGTTTTTTTTCTTAATATTGATTTATCTCCTAAATTTAACGTGTAACCTAAAGGAAACTCCAACAAACTCATTTCTTGAAAATTTTCTATTTTTTGAATTTTTTCTATACTATCATTTGCAAATACATCATCATTGTCTAATCTTGTCGTTATTACCCATCTTATGTTTTTAGCAATAATCATTTGATGGATATCTTTTGGCATATTAGCTTCAAAATCATTATACGAGTTTTCATATTTAGGGATGAAATTTGGATACTCTTTATTCCATTTTTCATTTATCGCTTTATGTTTTTTACCTAATTTAATATCAAAATAGACCCACCATTCAAAATTTTGACATGTTTGATTTTTAATAGATGGAAAACAAAAATCTACAAATAATTTATACCTATCATTTAACCACTCATCATCTAAAACAAGATTTTTTGATTTGTCAACTTTCCAACGTTCTGAAAGATTAAATCTTGTAATTATAATATGTTTAAAGTGCTCCAATCAATTAAGGCCTTTAAAATTAGTATCAATATTATAGTCAAGTAACACAGAAGTATGATTAGGTGTTATTTCAATTGGTGATTTATAATAAGCTCCAGGTGCAATTTCAAATCTTAGATATTCTTGAGCATTCTCTTGCTCAATATTATCAGCAATTAGCACATATGATAAAATATATTCCCCGTAAACAAGTGAAAGTTTTTTAAAATTAAATGACATCTCACCCAAATCATCAAAATCATCAAATGTAAGCTGAGAATTAATGGCAGAACTGAACCAAGAAACTCTATTCCCATAAACATCATCAATTTTAAAGTCGATTCTAATATTTTTGTATCTCTTATTCATTTGTTTTTTAAGAATAAATTTGATAATTAAAGCTTGACCAGTTATTACTTTTGATTGATTATTAGCTGAATTTAAAATGATGTCTTCAACAATTATATTTTTTACGCCTTTTTTTAAACAATGCTTGTTAATTCCTTTCCATGTATTACTTTTTAAATAAAAATTAATTGAATTATTTGAATCACCCTCAAAAACCACTTTACCATGTTCTAAAACAATAGCTCTTGTGCATAAATTTTGTACTGCCGCCATATTATGACTCACAAACAACACGGTTCTTCCTTCACCTCTGCTAATATCCTGCATTTTACCTATGGCTTTCTTTTGAAATTCAGCATCACCTACTGCTAAAACCTCATCAATCACTAGAATTTCAGGTTCTAAAAAGGCTGCCACGGCAAAGGCCAACCTTACGGTCATTCCAGATGAATAACGCTTAACGGGGGTATCTATATATCGTTCACAACCCGAAAACTCTATAATCTCATCTATTTTAGACCTGATTTCCTTTTTGGTCATTCCTAAAATAGCCCCATTTAAATAGATATTTTCGCGCCCTGTCATTTCACCGTGAAAACCTGTCCCTACTTCCAATAACGAAGCTATACGCCCTTTTGTTTTAATTTTACCTGTCGTTGGGCTAGTAACTTTCGATAGTATTTTGAGCAACGTAGATTTTCCTGCGCCATTTTTACCAATTATACCCAACACTTCGCCACGTTGTACTTCAAAATTTATATCGCGTAAGGCCCAAACATAATCGGAGGTTCCTTTGGTACTTCGGTCGTTGGCTTCCCCAATTTTTAAATACGGGTCTTCTTTTCCTCGCACACGATACCACCAACGATTTAAATCATGACTGATAGTTCCTGTACCTACCAATCCTAGTCGATATTGCTTTGAAATATTTTCAACTTTTAGTATTGTATCGCTCATATTAAACGGTATCTATAAACGTTTTTTCCGTTTTATTAAAAACTATCAGACCTAATAAAAAAACCATAATACTAACTAGTGTAGCATATCCTAATTTAGAAAGAGAAAACGTGCCAACACCTAACGTTATATGTCTAAATAATTCTATAATAGTCGTCATAGGATTGTATTCTATAAATGCCCCTACCCAATCAGGCAGTTTACCTTGACTTACTTTGTCCTGTATTAATGACAACGGATACATCACGGCAGACCCATACATCAATAATTGCACACCAAAACCTACTAAAAAGGTTAAATCGCGGTATTTAGTGGTCATGGAAGATATCATCATACCAAAACCCAAACCTAAAAATGCCATAATGAATACCACCAACGGTAACCATATTATACCAACTGTTGGAAACGTATTAAATGCGACATCCGTAAAAAACACAAAATAGATATAAAAACAGATGAAGACCAAAAACTGAATTCCAAACTTGATTAAGTTAGATAACACAGTCGACATAGGCATAATGACCCTGGGAAAATAGACTTTTCCAAAAATACCCTGGTTTTGCTTAAAGATATCACTCGTGCCATTCAAACAGGCACTAAAATAATTCCAGGCGGTGATACCTGCCAGATTGAATAAAAAAGACGGTACGCCATTACCTGTTTTAATATCAGCTATATTATTAAAAACTAAGGTAAAAATAACCGATGTAAATAAGGGTTGAATAAAATACCATAAGGGTCCTAATATAGTTTGTTTATAAAGCGTAATAACATCGCGTTTAACAAACAGCAATAACAAATCTCGGTAGTACCAAATCTCCTTAAAATTAAGATTGATAACACTTTTTTTGGGTGAAATTGTATAAAGCCAATTAGAATCTTCTGATGGTGTATTCAATGTACTTAGTTGTCTATAAAAATTACCTATACAAATAAACACATTTTTCTACAGTTTTCAATGATTAGAGGTGTTTAATGAGGTATAACCCACTCGACTTTTTAGTTAAAAAGAAAATAACCAATAGAAAAAAAGACTGCCAGGTCATTGCGAGTGCAATGAAGCAATCTCATACTCTCTAAGTCATTGTTAACGAAGTGAAGCAATCTCTTGACGCGAAGCATTCAATTATAAAGACTGCCACGTCGTACCTCCTCGCAGTGACGTTATGTTGCGTCAACATTGCTATTTTTTGAGCATCATTATGAATACTAAACCGCACCTCTCACCTCTCACCTCTCACTTCTAACTTCTCATATCTACAAGTATAGATACTCCGTAGATACAGTATGGATACTGTATGGATAAAGTATGAGACTGTTAAATATACAGATAGTGTAAAAAGTAACAAATACTACAAAAAACGACAAAAACAACAGAAATAACCTGGTATGCAATCACCCATTATGGAATACTCATTGATGAACACAAAAAATTGAATAAGAAAACAATTATTTAAATCGAGACGAACGGAGACCTAAAATGGATTTTACACGTTTGAAAAAACTTTTGTTTTTACGATCATCTTCATGGTACCCATTGGCATAGTTTCCATACCCATAGCCATACCCATAGCCGTATCCGTACCCATAACCATATTTAGCTTTTTGGTCATAGCCATTATAGACTAAACTGATGTTTTTAATCTGCTTGGTTTTATACTTTTCATTAATAAAATTAAGCATGCCTTTTTTGGTATAATCTTGTCTAACGACATATAAAGAGACATCCACATAATCTAAAAGCTCTAAGGCGTCAGCAACCAATCCTATAGGAGGTGTGTCTAAAATAATATAATCGTACTGTGTTTTTAAAACACGAATCAGTTCACCAAGTCGTTCATTAATCAATAATTCAGAAGGATTTGGTGGTACTGGTCCAGATGTAATCACGTCTAAATGGTCAATATCTGTTTTTTGAATAATGGCCTCTAACGATTCTTGGCCAATTAAATAATTAACAACTCCAATATCATTTTTAATCTGAAAATCTCCAAAAATTTTAGGCTTTCTTAAATCTAAACCTAACAAAATAGTTTTTTTTCCACTTAAGGCAAATACGGTGGCTACGTTTATAGAACAAAATGTTTTTCCTTCTCCACTTACAGACGAGGTGACTAGCAAGGTTTTAGCGCCTTCTAAATCATGTGATCGATAGTAATATTGTAAATTAGACCGAATAGCCCGAAACGCTTCTGCAACAGCCGATTTTGGTTTTCTATGGACCACTAAATTATCATCTAAATTATTTTTACCTATAACGCCTAACAACGGAATCGATGATAATTGTTCGATATCAACAGGACTATGAATGCTGTTATCTAAAAACGTTAAAACAAACGCAATCAGCAATGGAATTAACAGGGCTGCAAAAAGTGCAAATACATAACGTACATTTAAATTTCTACCTAAAACGGTAGCTCCTGTATTTTTTGCTGGGTCAATAATAAGGATATCAGATACATTGGATGCCTTAATAATTTCTGCCTCACCGCGTTTAGCTAAAAACACGTTATAGGTTTGTTCACTTAAGGAATATTGTCGCTCTATAGTAATAAGTTTTTGCTGGTCTTCAGGCAATTTACTGAATTGACTTTCAACGTTGCTCAATGCATTATTGACCGTTTGTAATTCGCGCCTTAACCCATTACTAGCAGCACTAATGTTTTCCTGCAACACATTTTTTAAACCTTCTATTTGTCGGTTTAAATCATTAAAAACAGAGGCATCACTTCGCACCGAATACTGCAATTTTGATTTCTGTACAGACAATTCATTAATTTTGGATACATTATTCAAAATATTACCATCATCAATACCTGCTATAGAGGGTGCTGGAATCTCAGTAAAGGTGCTACTGGTTAATAAATAGTTTTTTAAACTTGAATAGTAACTGAGTTGCCTGTTAATCGATTCTTTTTCAGCATCTAATTTAGTTAGCTTGTCATTGAGTGTTTCGCTTTCACTATCTAAACTGTAAATTTTTGTCTTTTTTCTGTAATCATTAAGAGCTTCTGCATTATCAGATAATTCATTTTTAACTCTGGCAATTTGCTCATCAATAAAGGTAATGGCGTTGGTAGCGTATTGATTTTTTCTATTAAGCTGATCTTCACTTAAAATAGTCACCATCGTATTTAAATAATCAACTATTTTTTCTGTGTTTTTGTCGATCAGGGTTATATCCAAAATGGGAGAACTACTGGTATTGGTAACACTGGTTCGTCCTTGATAGCTAGATACGACACTATCAAAATCGCTAAACTGAATAAAATATTCCTCACCTGGAACTGCCTTTCTATGGTCTGCCAGCTTCAAAACGCCTTTTAAAAAAGGAAGGTTTATAGAATCTCCTAATTTAAACTGCTTTTTAAAAATACCCATCGGGACATCAATACTCGAGACGTCTTTGGTCATATAATTTTGAGCCTTTGCAGTGGGACTTAAAAAGTTTACGTCTAATTCATACGAATCGGCATCTAAAAACGTGACTTTTATAGGAATATTAATTAATTGTGGAAACTCATAATCATGATCAAACCTAAAAGGTGCTGCCTTATAAATGTCTTGCTTTCTAAAGCGCCCTTGTTTTAAATAACTTTTGTAAAACTCTAACCTATCAACTACCTTTTCATGGTGTGTACGCGACTTAAGCGTTACAATCATGGTTTGAACTTTTGCGGTAACGCCTCCCCAGTTAAAGGTTAAACTTTGTGTTGATGTAAATAGAGGGTTGCTATCATCTTCCACAGAAATTTTGGTTCCTAACCGATACGAAAACTCTTCACGAATGTTTTTTTGATACACCAAGAAAATACCAATGGCTAATAATACTAAAAACCATTTCCAGTAACTTAACGCTCTGAATAAAAACTTTTTAATATCAAAACTAGAGGATGACGACTCAGAAACTTCAAATTCTTCAATCATAGCTTCGACATTTAAAGATTTCGAGTTAAAAAATAAGTAGAGACCAGTACAGAAAATATAGACGCTATAGTTGTTAAGGTTTGGGTCGCTGTTTCTCCTGCTCCAAGCGCTTTACGCTTTAATGGTTTTACCAAAATCATATCATTAGGTTGAATGTAATAAAACGGCGATTGCATCGCAGCCTTATCCGTTAAATCTATATGATGAATTTTTTGCCCTTGTGGATATTGTCGTATCACCAACACATCAGTTCTATCTCCCGTATTTTTAATATCGCCAGCATTTGCCAAGGCCTCAATAATATTAACGCGGTCTTGATACAAGGTTAAAACCCCTGAAGACTTAACTTCACCTGTAACTGTATAACGCAATCCTGCTAATTTAACCGTTACAAAAAGCTCTGCTGTTTGTTTAAAATATTGCTTTAATAATTCACTTTTTACTTTATCTTCAATTTGCTCAATAGTAAAACCTAACACATTGATATCTCCTAAAATGGGGAATTTAATATTACCATGTAAATCTACCGTAAACCCATTAAAATAAAGTTGTGCTTGACCTTGCTGAGCAACATTCGTCCCGTTAGTTTCTACAGGATTAAAAATAGCAGTCAGTTCTTCATCCAATGCTTTCACCTTAATACTTAAGATATCATTAACTTGCACCCGATATGGCTTGGAAGTTTCACTCAAAATTAGCGAATCATTAACCACAGTCCCTTTATCTTGAAGATAGACCAAATCTTTATTTGTAATACACGAAGAAAAGAAGATAGAGATTGCTATACAAATAAAAAAAATCAATCGTTTCATGCTGGGTACACTGTTTAAAGACAAATATAGCTTTTCACTAGGAATATAAAAACTAATCGCGTAAATTTTGGTAATTTACACGTTCTTTGCAAAAAATAATATCTTGAACTATTTAACTGTTGAAAATATATCGAAATCTTACGGAGAGCTATCGCTTTTTGAAAATATTTCGTTTAGCGTCCATAAAGACCAAAAAATAGCCTTTGTAGCTAAAAATGGTACAGGAAAAACCTCTATCCTCAATATTATTTCTGGTGATGATGAACCTGATTCTGGTACGGTTACCTATCGAAAAGGAATTGCTGTTTCATTTTTACCACAAGATCCCAAACTGGATCCCGCATTAACAGTTGAAGAAACTATTTTTGCTAGTGATAATCCCATTTTAAAAGTCATTTTAAATTATGAAAAATCACTTTTAAACCCAGAAGACACAGACGCGTATCAAAAAGCGTTTGAAGCCATGGAACGGCATCAAGCTTGGGATTTTGAAACCTTGTACAAACAAATTCTGTTTAAATTAAAACTTGAGAATTTAGATCAAAAAGTGAGTACCCTTTCTGGCGGACAAAAAAAACGCTTATCGCTTGCCAATGCGCTGATTAACAAACCAGATTTATTGATTCTTGATGAGCCTACTAATCATTTGGATTTAGAAATGATTGAATGGTTGGAAGCTTTTTTTGCAAAAGAAAACATTACGCTGTTTATGGTAACACACGACCGATATTTTTTAGAACGTGTGTGTAATGAAATTATTGAATTGGATGAAGGTGAACTTTACAGTTACAAAGGAAATTATTCATATTACCTAGAAAAACGAGAAGCCCGCATTGAACAAGAGTCTGTAGAAACAGGCAAAGCCAAACAGCTCTTCAAAAAAGAGTTGGAATGGATGCGCAGACAACCTAAGGCCAGAACCACCAAATCGAAGTCCAGAATAGACGATTTTCAAGATATCAAGCATCGTGCTGGCCAACGCAGAAACGATCATGAGGTACAACTGGAATTGAATATGGAGCGTCTGGGAACTAAAATCATTGAACTTCATAACGTATCCAAAGCATTTAAAGACAAAGTGATTCTAGATGGTTTTAATTATATGTTCCAAAAAGGAGAACGAACCGGAATTATTGGCAAAAACGGTACTGGAAAAACAACCTTTCTTAATTTGCTAACCCAAACAATCAAACCAGATTCTGGAAAAGTTGTTTTGGGCGAAACGGTTAAATTTGGTTATTATACCCAAGACGGTATCAAAATAAAACCTGAACAAAAAGTAATTGATGTGATTCGTGAGTTCGGGGATTATATTCCCCTTAAAAAAGGACGTCAAATTAGTGCGCAACAACTTTTAGAGCGCTTTTTATTTAGCAGAAAAAAACAATATGACTTTGTTGAAAAACTAAGCGGCGGTGAACGTAAACGTCTGTATTTATGCACAGTGCTTATTCAGAATCCTAATTTTTTAATTCTAGATGAACCTACCAACGATTTAGACATTGTCACCCTAAACGTGCTCGAAAGCTTTTTAATGGATTTTCCTGGTTGCGTTATTGTAGTGTCTCATGATCGGTATTTCATGGATAAAGTGGTCGATCATTTATTTGTATTTAGAGGAGATGGTATAGTTGAGGATTTCCCTGGAAACTATACAGATTTTAGAGTGTACGAAGATAGTCAGCCCATTATTTCTATTGCTTCAGAAGACAAAAAAGAAAAAAACACCTGGAAAAAAACAGATACTAATAAGCTATCTTATAATGAGGAAAAGGAACTCAAAAACATTGAAAGCAAATTAAAGTCGCTTGCTTTTGATAAAAAGGAGTTGGAAAGCAAGTTTAATAATCCAGATTTACCACAAGATAAAATTTTAAAACTTTCTGAAGAGCTTCAAAAAATCATTGATGAGATAGATGCCAAAGAGGAACGCTGGTTTGAACTCTCATCGAAATTGGAAGAGTGATTAGTTTTGCAGTATTCAATTAAAAAAAGCAGGTCAGTCCCCTCGAGCGCAGTCGAGAGGTTTGTTTAAACAGTAATCATAACTCAAGGTCTCGACTGCGCTAGACCTGACATTGAACTTATGTTGTATCAAATTATTCAATATATTAAGTTCTTTTTAAAGTCTACCAACCAACATGGTGTGCATTCGCCTTTTGTGTATAATTTAGTAACAAAATGCTTTTACGATAACACAAGATACCCAGAATACAAAAACATTATAGCCTATAGAAGAAGCCTCTTAAAAAACAAATCGACTATTGCAGTAACTGATTTGGGTGTTGGTTCTAGCAAAATAAAATCAACTGCGCGCTCTGTTTCTAAAATGGCAAAACATGCAGGGACACCCTTGCAAAGAGCCAAACTATTATTTAGATTGGTGCATTATTTTAACAGTAAACATATTTTAGAACTAGGAACGTCTTTGGGTATCGCATCTCAGGCCATGCGCTTAGGAAATCCTAAAGCAACCATTATAAGTATTGAAGGTTGCCCTAATTTAGCAGCGTTTACAAAAGCTAATTTTTTAAACAATATAATGAAACCCATTAATTTTATGACGGGTGATTTTAAAGATGCGCTTAGTAATTTGACTAACAACTCATTTGATTTCATTTTCTTTGACGGCAATCACACTAAGACAGCAACTTTAAATTATTTTAACACACTTTTACCAACCATTCATAATGATTCTGTCTTTATTTTTGACGATATTTACTGGTCAAAAGAAATGACTGAAGCTTGGGAAGTCATTAAAGAACATCCTCAAGTAACTGTAACTATTGATACATTTTATTGGGGTTTTGTGTTTTTTAGAAAAGAGCAACACAAAGAACATTTTAAAATAAGAGTGTAACAACTTTGCAGTAACAGCGTCAGATAATACAGAAAAGTAACTATGAGTAACGTTATAAAAATTAGAAATATTATTCGCGACTTTAAATTGGGTCAGGAAACAGTTCACGTATTAAAAGGCATCGATTTAGATATTGAGCGAGGCGAATATGTCGCTATTATGGGGCCTTCTGGTTCTGGAAAATCCACCCTTATGAATCTTATTGGTTGTTTAGATACACCCACCGCTGGTACTTATGTATTAAACGGTAAAGATGTTAGTAAAATGTCTGATGATGAATTGGCGGATATTAGAAATACCGAAATCGGTTTTGTATTCCAAACCTTTAACTTACTACCGCGTACTACAGCGCTTGATAATGTAGCCTTGCCTATGGTGTACGCAGGTGTTTCAAAAAGCGAACGTGACAAACGTGCTACTGAAGTATTAAAGGATGTAGGACTGTCGGATCGTATGGATCATAAACCTAATCAATTGTCTGGAGGACAACGCCAGCGTGTAGCTGTTGGTCGTGCTTTAGTTAACAAACCATCTATCATTTTAGCTGATGAGCCTACAGGTAATTTAGATTCGAAAACCTCTTTGGAAATTCTGAATCTATTTGATGATATTCATAAAGCAGGTAACACGGTTATTATGGTCACCCATGAAGAGGATGTCGCTGAACATGCAGAAAGAATCATCAGATTAATTGACGGTATGATTAGTAGTGATACAAAAAATAACTAGCTAGGAGATATAAAACTACCTTCAAAACTTTTACCTTTTACTTTTTACTTTTACCTTTGGCACATGAAAATCTATACAAAGACAGGAGATCAAGGAACCACTGCTCTATTTGGAGGCACGCGCGTACCGAAACATCATATACGTATTGAAAGTTATGGAACCGTTGATGAGTTAAATTCATACTTAGGATTAATTCGCGATCAAAAAATTAATCAACACTATAAAGAGTTACTCATCCATATTCAAGATAGATTATTTACAGTTGGTGCAATTTTGGCAACAGATCCTGAGAAAAGTATCTTAAAAAATGGCAAAGAACGTTTAAACATCCCCAAAATTTCTTCAAACGATATTGAGCGCCTAGAGCATGAAATGGATACGATGAATGATGCCTTACCACCAATGACACATTTTGTATTACCTGGCGGTCACCAAACGGTGTCATTCTGTCACATTGCGCGCTGTGTATGTAGACGTGCGGAACGTTTAGTGTCAGAACTCAATGCCATCTCTCCTATTGACCCGAATACTTTAATGTACTTAAACCGTCTTTCTGACTACCTTTTTGTGTTGGCACGAAAGTTGTCCAATGACTTGCAAGCAAATGAAATTAAATGGATTCCTGAGAAGCAGTAGGCTTTGAAGAAATAGTTTCGTTTCGAGAAGGAATAAAAATGATTCCTTTGAAGAAATAGTTTAGTTTCTAAACATTAATTGAAATAGGTCATTACGAGGACGAAGTAACCTTTTTAGTTGAAATTATAGCAAAAGGATTACCACATCAAAAAGTTTCTCGTACTAACGATTGATGTATAGAAAACGTTATTTGCGTTAGGGATTGCAGTGAAAATCCTTTTTAAAACATTGGTAAATAAGTCGTCATTACGAGGAGGTACGACGAAGTAATCTCATCAAATTGAAGAAATTGCCACAGGAAATTATAAATTACCTTCGCAATGACATTTTAAAAAGATTGTAACGTAAAGCCCGACCCTTGTGGTAACGCTAAAAAAA
>TARA_R110002050_G_scaffold266214_1_pt1 | contig 11394 bp, 6 predicted proteins | sample TARA_R110002050 | Tara Oceans TARA_R110002050 (sample SAMEA4396988) | marine metagenome | biome: Polar Biome; feature: [DCM] deep chlorophyll maximum layer (ENVO:01000326); material: water (ENVO:00002006), including particulate matter (ENVO:01000060) such as... | depth 25 m
ATTACCTTAGGGCGGGGTTGAATTAGAAGTTTAATAGGGGAAAGATTGTAGGATAATAGGTATTGCGCATGTCTTAGAATTTCATCTAACTCATAAAATAATAGGTATAAATTAACCGCCTAATATGCTTTAAAAGTTTAAGCTACTGGTTATCCTTATCTCTTCTTGTTCATTTTTGTCTTGACACAAAAACGAACCAAAAAAGTCAAGGCTGTATGTAAATCTTAACGCAAAATGAATACTCACTGGCTAAACAAAAAAAAACTCCGCCGAAAAGGCGTCAGACAGTTTTTTTGTTCTTAACGCCATTGAGCAATCCATTTTACTAATTTGCATAAGGCCGGAAAAAAAATATAGTAAATTCAAGTTAGCTGTCTTACGTTACATTTTTCCCAATGTCTTAGAATTCCATCTAATTCTTTATAGTTTAATTTAATTCCCTATCATGATGATAATTGTGAAGCTTTTAAATCCAAAACACCCTAAAGGGGTGAAATATTTATAGCCATGGCCGTCAGGCCATGGTAAAACAATGAGAACAACACGATTTTGTCAGTATTTTTGCCTTTTTTTCTGCAACAATACTGACAAAATCTATTATCGAAATCACAAAGCATTTAAGGTTAAGGGGTAATCTATCGTGCGAATTTTCCATCAATGGTCCTTCATTTATCCTGAAAACTGCTTAGGAATTAAGCTTTATTGTTACTTCCCTTTTGGGAAGATGTAATACCATAAAGTTATAATATAACAAAATACCTAGTAAATTAACCTTCAAAGCTTGGATGGTGTGATCAATAAATTCAGAATTTCCAATAAGATACATCTTTTATATGGTCACAGATTATTAAAAAATCTGGAGCTTAGTAATTACAAATTCTAATAAAAAGCGATGATGAAATCTACGCTTAGTCCAAATCAAGATTCTACACTTAAAAAGGAAGATTCAAGACATCTTTAATTTTTGTTATTTATGAATTTCTTTCCAAAATTTATGAAGGTCACTTTCACCTTTTTCGTTTTGAGCCAGTGATAAGTCTTGATAGCTAGCTCTTAGCATCCATAATTGTCCTTTTTCTTTTCTTTCCTCTAATATTCCAAATTTTACCATCGATGGAATAATTGTTTCTAGAATTTCTCTTTTATCAGATTTCAATCTTGTTTCAATACTATATTTAGATATAAATGTGGTGCGATGCATTGCTCTAAGAAATCTATACACTGACTTATCAATTTCAAACTCTTCAATTTCTTCAGGGAAGGAAATAGGAAGACGTGAATCAATAACTTTAGCGCCAAAACTTTTTAATGATCTTTGTATAAGCTCTGGAGCATATTCTAAGTGAAAATCATCATCATTAAAATAAATTTTAAGACCATTAAATGAACAATCTATAATCGTTGTGGTGGATAGATTTACATTATGATCAAAAACCACTTCATTAAACTCAGAATTAGATACCACTATATTTGAAAATGTAGTGCCTCTAAAACTTGTGTTTATAAATGTACCGTTTGAAACTATAAAATTTCGTAGAACTTTATTTTCAAAAATTAAGCTAGAGTAAACGACTTTTGCATCAAAGTTTAAGTTATAACTGAGGTCAAAATTATTTATTAAATATGGTATTAAAGTTCCTACGTTGTTTTGTAGGTAAGTAGGCCGCCACTCTTTTTTTACTAAGTCAGAAAGTATATCAAGAACTCCGCTTACATCTTTATTCTCCAATATAGTATTTGCAAAAGTATAAAGAGCGAGAGAATCAGATATTTGAGCCACTGATAGAAAAGCTCCTAATCTTTGTTTTTTTCCAACTCTCAATGCTTCTGTAATTAAATCTTCAAGTGATTGTGCTGTGAAATAATCTTTAAATTCAGGATGCTCAAATGATCGACTATTATTATCTCCATCATTAGGAATAATCAGTAGAGCGTGCATTTTAACCATTTCAAAAACTTGCTGCTGTCTAACCTTGTCTGTAATTTGCCACTCTTCTAGTAATAGTACTGTAATTGTCTGAATATAATCTAAACTTAATTTTTCAACTTGTGATTTCCACATTTCTTCTGCAACAACTGACAAAAGTTGAATATGCTGTGATTTATTTAAGTAAGGCTGGCCAGTTTCTTTTGATTTCCATTTATCTGTTACCTCTCGATTGACTAGGGCTTCAATAATGGAATTAACTCCCTTATTTGGATCGTGAGGGTTGCTCATACCACCAATAAATTCTTCAGTTGTTATATTATAATTTATTAATGCAGTAGCTAATTGTGATAGAAGGAATGGCCTTGTCAAAATTGGATGATTTTCTTGACCACCTAGATTCAAACACGCGCTATTGTAAACCTCCTCTGGATTATTGACCTTTTTATGGGATAAATATTCAGTTGCCTCATCTTTTGACCAATCTTTTAAATGTATTTGGTTAAAAGTGCAGAAGTTATCAACTTTCCCCTGTACCAATTTGGAACGCTTCAAATAATCATCTGTATTAAAAAATGTTCTTCTTGAAGCGGCTATTAAAGTCCCATTATTGCCCATTTGGTTTAATAGAAGTGCAAGTGCACCAAGAGCATCATTACTTCCTTGTTCTGCAGCTAGTTCGTCAAACCCATCAATACCAATAACCAATTTTCCATGCTTGACCAATCGTATTATTGATTGCATCCATAATCCTGGTATTCGCAATTCACCTAAATCACCCATCAATGCTTCTGAAAGTCTTAACAATTGCCTTCCTTGTAGGTCTATATGCCAAAAAATATAATCTGATTTCCCATCAATATATTTTTTAGCTTGTGCAAATTGAAATTCCCTCAAAAGAGCTGTTTTACCGTGTCCAGCATCAGCTGTAATAAACACAACTTTTGAGTTGAAACCATTACGATTAGAACATTCGTTAGTCAATAAATCAAGGGCTTTCCCAGATTTATTTCCTTGATCTATTGAATCTAGTTTGGCAGGACTGTTAATAAATGCTTCAACACCTTTTCGTTTAGATATTAATCTTTCAGCTAGCAAATCAAGATTAGCAATATTTCTTGAAAGAAATTGCTTATAAGGAACTCGCTCACCTTCATACTCAATATGGGTTATTGCTGAATCATCTTTAAGAACTTTAAATTGAATGTCCTTTCCATTTCTAACAAACATAACCATTGAAGTTGCTCTGTCTACCATAGCTTCACCTGTATCATCAGCAAATGCTTCGACGTCTTCCCTTATTGTATCAAATGTAATTACCATAATTTAAGGAATTAATAAATTTACAGTGAATCGAATTTCTAGATCTGTGTAAATCTCAATCGTAGTTGATTGAGATGCTACAACATTTATTTTATTATCTTTTATTTTACTTCTTAAAACTGAAGGAACTAAATCTGTATCATCTGAAAATAAAATGATTTTATTTACATTAGGATTTTCACCAAAATCAACTATGTCAATAGCCATCATTGTATCTACCATTTTTTGATCACTATGTTTATATGCATTTCTATTTATAACAGTGCAGCCATCAGTTCTACATTGCTTATTTTTACTTTTGGTAAACTTTCCTAATATTCGTGCTGGACATAAATCATAGCTACTTGAGCAGTGATTATTTAAATGTTGTGTGTCTAACCTTATATTTGGTAAACCATTTTTAATCCTATGAGTATTGTCGAAAATAAATCCTTCTATAGCATTTATGGAGCTGGCTAATTCAATTTGTCCATGATAATTCTTTCCACCTTTATTAATTGGAAAAATTCGATTTGTCGAAATTCTTTGTTGAATTAAAGACCCTATTCTTGATAAAGTGCCATTCATGTACCAACCACCATAAAATCTTATCAAGATAAATGATGTGGAATCATCAACTACCTTAGTAAGAATTTGATTGATTTTTTGGTCAAAATCTGATTCAGAATCGAGTATAGAGTTGTCATCTATAAAATTATCAAAATCTATTATGGCTACGGCTGTTTGAGCTTGAATATATCTAGACTGTATCATATTTTCTCTCCCTCAATTACCTCCTTCAAACAACTCTGCATCAGATCTTCTAGCTGCTGAGTATTTTGTTTTTTTTCTTTTCCCAGGTTATCACACATGTACACTAAATCATTTATTTTTTCTACAATGGCATTTTGTTCTTCTATTGGAGGAAATGGAATTAATATAACTTTCAGTTTAGATCCACTAAAATTAGCCTGATTTGTTTGTGCAGTTATTTGGGGCTCTATCTGAGTCTTTCTGCTTATTGGGGAGATAATGTAGTTGTTAATATAATCTGAATCAACGTATTTATTATAAAGGGAAACCTTAATTAAATATGAAGCTAGAGTATATGAAAAATCATCTCCTTTAAAAACTCCAGTTTTTCCAACTAATTCATAGCTATTAGTTCGATTAAAGACTAAATCTCCGTTTTTTAAATATAACTTTGGCAAATCTTTATGGGTAGCAGGAATAAATTTAAGGTTATTGAAATGCAAATTTCCATCAGATGTTATGTTTCCCATTCGAAGAACTGGTACATCATAATGGTTATCATTGGTTTTTTGGGATGTTCCATACGCCATGAATGCCACTAGATCCCCCAACCTACACCAAACCCACCCCTCAGGCAAATCATAAGGAATTTCGGCATCGGAGATCTCTGGAAGTGGTTTTTCTTTTTTGATTTTTTTCTCTTTGATTAGTTGTTCTTTCTCTGCTTTGATACGTTCCAATAGGGTAGTTGCTGGTTCTAAAGGCGGTCCCTGAGCCTGTCGAAGGGCCCGCCATTGCTTGGTCAATTTCCCCTGCACAGCCAATTGCAAAATGCTTTCTCGGAGTTTTTTGATGCTGCTTTTCTCAGTGAAAAAGGTTTTAAAATGCTTTTGTAGATAGGCCCATTCGGTAGCGGTATCCCCATTGGCCAACTGCTGTAAGGCCGAAGTCACAAAGTCTTCTTTCAGTTGGATACGTGCTTTGGTTTGCTGCTCCAGTTCTTCTACTTCTTTAAACAGCTGGTTAACTATGCGGACAATGGCTTTTTGTTCTTCGAGGGGGGGGAGTGGTACAAGGAATAATTTCAATTTGGTCATACTCAATCCTTCACGAGAAACACCAACTTGAACATCCATTATAGTACTTTGAAACTGCTCTGAAATAATCAGTGAATGCATAAATTCCCGAAGTTCTAAGTAAACAAGTCTAACTATTGCAACATGCTGACTAACATTAGCTGTACCAAAATCATCGGGAACTAAGGCACATCTCCCTATTGATCCACCAGTAATGTTTAAAAGTAAATCTTTAGGCTTAACTTTCGTCCCACTCATTTTTTCATGAGTTGAATCGGGAATGTAAACTACATGTTCCAGTTTTAATTGATTATTATGAATGTTCTGTGATCGAAAGAACATTATACCTTCGTCTACATATGCTGTTTTTCCACCCAAAGGAGTACTTCCTGCTCCGAGTTTTTCAGTAATATTTCCCATCCTGCACCATTCCCAACTTTCAGGTAACTTATATGGTATTTCATCATCAGTGATTTTAGGAAGTTGTTTTTCTTTTTTTATTTTCTTTTCCTTTATAAGTAGTTCTTTTTCAAATTGAATACGCTTCAATAATTCAGAAGCAGGTTCCACATCAGGATTCTCTTCTCGCCAAGTCTTTGTCAGCTTTCCCTGAACAGCCAGTTGCAAAATCAAACCTTTTAGCTCTTCGGCATTTTTGGGATGTACTGTCAGTTCCTTGAAATGTTCTAGTAGTTTCATATATGTGTCCGTCATTGCGAGGGAAGAATGCCCGAAGTAATCTCATCAGTTAATGAGGTTGCTTTGTCGTCGTACCTCCTTCTCGCAATGACGGTTTATTTTAGCGCTTCGGTTAATACTTTTACTATCTCATCCTGTATGCTACTGATCTTCTTAGAAGTAGCATTGTATTTCTCCAAAATCACTTCTGGTGAGGCCAGGTTGTCTACCTCCTGATGTGGGTTTTTGATGTCCAGATTGTATCCTCTACCTTTGATCTCTTCAGCAGAAACCTTCCAGGCATGTTGGCTGTATTTTTCATCTTCCCGGTTGTTCCACCAGGCTTTTTCTAAGTCAAACTCCTTGATATGGATTGGCTTGCCTTTATTATAGCTTTTTACACTAGCAGGATAAGGATGCTCAAAGTACCAGACGTCTTTGGTTGGCCTTCCCTTGTCAAAGAACAGTACATTGGTTTTAATACCTGTATAGGGATTAAAAACACCATTGGGAAGTCGTACAATGGTATGCAAGTTGCAGCGCTCCATGAGTTCTTCTTTGATACGGGTTTTCACACCTTCCCCAAACATCGTTCCGTCAGGCAAAACCACGGCACATCTACCACCATCTTTTAGCAAGCGTATAATTAATGCCAAGAAAAGATCAGCCGTCTCTTTGGTTCGAAACTTCTGTGGAAAATTGGTTTCGGTACCATCTTCTTCCACACCACCAAAGGGAGGGTTGGTCAGGATGATATCTACCTTATCGGTAGCACCCCAATCCGCATAAGGCTTGCTCAGCATGTTATCTCTTCTCACAGCAGGCACATCAAAACCATGCAGCATCAGATTGGTTGTACATAACAAATGGGGAAGGGGCTTTTTCTCTATTCCGCGAATGGTAGTTTGTAGATCTCGCTCGTCTTTGTTGGTTTGTACCAGTGCTTTTTTATGGTCTATGGCGCAGGTTAGAAATCCACCCGTACCACAAGCCGGGTCAAGGATGGTTTCTTTGAGCTGTGGATTGATGATATCCACCATAAATTGCGTAACCGCACGTGGGGTATAATATTCCCCAGAAGATCCGGCAGATTGCAGTTCTTTTAGGATGGTTTCGTAGAGGTCATTGAATACATGCCTTTCGGTAGAGCTATTGAAGTCGATGCGGTTGATCTGATTGATTACCTGACGGAAAAGGGTTCCGTTTTTCATGTAATTGTAGGTATCTTCAAACACCGCACGGATTATCTTGGCTTGTGGGCTTATGCTAAAATCCAGTTCTTTCAGCGCCGGAAACAGTTCATTGTTGATGAAGTCCATCAAGGCATCGCCGGTCAGGCCTTCTTCATCTGCGGCCCAGGTTTGCCATTTCAGGTTTTCGGGAATCGGGCTTTCGTAGCCGTCAATGGTGATTTCCCATTCTTCTTCTTTATCGGCAAAAATCTTCATAAAGAGCATCCACACCATTTGAGAGATACGTTGTGCATCTCCGTCTACTCCTGTGTCTTTCCGCATGATATCGCGGATGCCTTTGATGTTTGTAGTGATTTGGGACATTTATTTTTTTTAAATTCTTATGTTGTTCGTTATATTTTTATCAGTTTATAAAAACCGTTTAATTATCGAAATTAGATCGCAAATTTATGGAAACAATACGTTAATAAAAGATGCGACCCCGCTGGGGTCGTAGAATCTCGCCCATCACGTACTTTCTATAAACATTTGACCTCTTTGAGGTCTCACATTCTCCATATTTACTCATTAATTGATCCCAAAAGGGATCGCATGTTTATAGATGCATTACGCTATAGAAAGATTCGACCCCTACAGGGTAGTACAGATCCGGATTGTAACCCTAATCCTATAAACATCTGACCTCTTCGAGGTCTCACATTCTCCATTTTATTCCCATATTGATCCTGAAAGGATCACATGTTTATAGATAATATTCGTTATGGAAAGGTACCACCCCCACCGGATCGCATAAATCCGGTTTTTACTCCTTATTCTATAAACGTTTGACCTCTTCAAGATCTCGCATTCTCCATATTATACCCAATTAATTGATCCCAAAGGGATCGCATGTTTATAGATGCATTACGGTATAGAAGGATTCGACCCCTACAGGGTCGTGTAGTTCCGGATTGTAACCCTAATTCTATAAACATTTGACCTCTTTGAGGTCAAAACTTCGCCATCTTCTATCCAATACTTGATCCTGAAGGGATCATATGTTTATAGAAGAATTACAGTAAGGAAAGATCCGACCCCGTTGGGGTCGCATAGATCCGTATGGTAATCCTAATTCTATAAACATTTGACCTCTTCGAGGTCTAACTTTCGTCATATTTCACCCATTTTGATCCTGAAGGGATCATATGTTTATAGAAACAACAAGCTAATTAAAGATGCGACCCCAACGGGGTCGAACAATCTGGAATTAAACCTTAGCTATCATTAATTGATGCCAAAGGGATCGCATGTTTATAGATGCATTACGGAATAGAAAAATTCGACCCCTACAGGGTCGTATAGATCCGGATTGTAACCCTAATTCTATAAACATTTGACCTCTTTGTGGTCTAAACTTCGCCATCTTCTATCCAATACTTGATCCTGAAGGAATCATATGTTTATAGAAGAATTACAGTAAGGAAAGGTCCGACCCTGACGGGGTCGCATTATTCCGAAATATGCGTTTTTCTATACCTTTCTAACTCCTAGATTCCTTTATTTCGTCATCATCAATCCAATTAAATAAATACGTTTCGTCGTATTCAACTTCAAATTTCTTCAAAAATTTTATGTATTCTTCCTTGAATGATTTTTTCGTATGATGTTTCTTTTGATCCTGAATATATTTGATCACTCGATTTAAATCAGAATGAGAATAAGAAAAAGCCCCGTAGCCTTCCTGCCATTCAAATTTAAACTTTGTAAATTTCTTTTCCTTGATAAATGTGTTGGAGGACTTTTTAACTTCCCGCACCAAATCAGAAAGGCAACAAGAAGGTTTCATTCCTATTAAAATGTGAATGTGGTCAGGCATACCATTAATGACTATTAACTTCTGTCCTTTATTGGTTATTATCCCAGTGATGTATTTATACAATTCTTCCTCCCACTTCTGAGAAATCAAACTAGGCCGACCTTTTACTGCCATTACTACCTGAATATATATTTGCGAATAAGTACTCATTTTCAAATTTCAATTAATGACCTCATTAGGCCGTTTGATAAATTTCGTTTTCTAATTCTTTAATAGCATTATCAAAATCCTTCCGCTTTCCAAAGGCACGAACAAGCTCTACAGGCGACCCAAGTAGATTCAATGGCTGCACTTTGAGGATTGATCCTTGCTCTATGGTGGTGATCCCTTCTTTCTCGTACTTATCCAAAAGACTGGTCAACACTTCCTGTGCCTTTTTACTGTACTTGGAAAAATAATTCCGCTTACGAACGTTTTCGGCTCTTTCCTTTCGTGTAAGCGGAGGTTGATCAAAAGCGACGTGGCAAATTAAGTCAAAAGCATCCATTTCTTTCCCAACTTCCTCCCTTAATGCTTCCAATAAAATTCCCTGCTCCGCAAGCTCACTAAGCAATGCCTCTTTCTTTTCTGATTCAGACCACTTTAGAATAAAAGCATCGAGAGAAGAGAAATTTATATCGATGTTCTTTCTGGTATAATCCTTTAGCGATTCGGTGATTAATCTTCCATCAGCTCCGAAGTACTGAACCCTTTCGTTGATCACCTTGACAGGTACATCATTCACATAATACTTTTTAGGCTCAATTTCTTGGTCCTCTTCGATTAAATCAATAATTGGGGGCTTTTCATCATACTCGATAGGTAATTTATCGGAGTCCATATCAGGATCATCGTCAATACCTTCCTCAGGTGGGACAGGAGAATCATCAATTCCCGGTTCATAGATTTGAACCGGATCACCATCAAATTTTGGATCAGCAAAAAGGTTCGTAGCTTTTCGAAAATCCATGATGGTAAAAAATAATTTTCCTTCTGCTTCCCGAATTCGTGTACCTCGACCAACAATTTGCTTAAACTCAGTCATTGAACCTATATTTGCTTCCAATACTATGAGCTTGACCATCTTGGTATCAATTCCCGTAGTTAGCATTTTCGAGGTGGTTGCAATCACAGGAAACCGTTCTTCCACATCGGTAAAATTGTCCAACTCTCTTTTACCCACTTCATCATCGCCCGTTATTTTCACCACATAATGGGGATGCTTGGCAACGAGGTCGGCATTTGCATTGATCAGTGCCATTCGCATTCGCTGAGCATGTTCTATATCTATGCAAAAAACAATCGTCTTCGCAAATCGATCGGTAGCTTTTAGGAATTGAGTGATTTTATCGGCAATCAATTGTGTCCGCTGATCGATGACCATTTTGCGGTCATAATCCTTCAGGTTATAGATTCTGTCCTTGATTTCGTTGCCGTATTTATCCAGCATTCCGGCGGATGGTCTCCAACCTTCATCCAAGTTTGTTGTGATTCTCACTACTTTATAGGGAGCTAGAAAACCATCCATGATTCCTTGTTTCAAGGAATAGGTATAAACTGGTTCCCTGTAATAATCCATATTGGAAATGTCCTTGGTTTCCTTTGGCGTGGCAGTCATTCCTATTTGAGTTGCTCCTTCAAAATAGTCCAGGACTTCTCTCCATGCCGAAGCTTCAGAAGCAGATCCTCTATGACACTCATCCACAACGATTAAATCAAAAAAGTCCTTGCTGAATTCTTTATAAGCATTTTTCTCTTCCTCATTGCTCGTTAAACCTTGATACAGGGCAAAGTAGATTTGGTAGGACTTGTCAATCTTTCGGTTCTTGATGATATGCATGATATCATTTCCGAAAGGGGAGAAGTCCCCATTTTTAGTTTGGGTCAAGAGGGCATTTCTATCTGCAAGAAATAGAATTCTCTTTTTTAGTCCAGTTTTCCAAAGTCTCCAAATCAGATTAAAAGCCGTATAAGTTTTACCTGTTCCAGTAGCCATAACCAAAAGTATCCGGTTTTGCCCATTGGCTATCGCTTCAATGGTACGATTGACAGCATTTACTTGGTAATACCGTGGATTCATTCCACTTTCATTTATATGATAATCTTGTTCGACTATTTTCCTTTTCTCAGGTTCTTCTAGGTTTTTGTATTTGAGGTATTTAAACCAGAGTTCATCAGGTGAAGGAAAGGAGTCCAAAGAGATTTCTTCCTCTATTTTTAAGTTGTTAGTTTTATCATGAAAAACGAAAGAATCTCCATTTGAGGTAAATATGAAAGGAAGTTGCAGAATATCAGCATATTCAAGTGCTTGCTGCATTCCTGCGCCAACAGCTTTATTATTGTCCTTTGCTTCAATTATCGCAATTGGGATCTCATTCTTATAATACAGGATGTAGTCCGCTCGTTTCCTTTTTCCTCGAGTATAAACGCTACCTTGAACGATCACTCGACCATCAGTGAAAAAGACTTCTTCACGAACTTGCTTTTTGATATTCCACCCAGCTTTCTTAATAGCAGGCGTGATAAATTTGGTGCAAATATCTCTTTCAGTCAGACTTTTTTTATCCATTAGAAAAATTTCAGGTACTGTTCCTTTTCTAAAGATATCGTTTTGAATGAAAACGAAAAAAT
>TARA_R110002050_G_scaffold111726_4_pt1 | contig 11388 bp, 20 predicted proteins | sample TARA_R110002050 | Tara Oceans TARA_R110002050 (sample SAMEA4396988) | marine metagenome | biome: Polar Biome; feature: [DCM] deep chlorophyll maximum layer (ENVO:01000326); material: water (ENVO:00002006), including particulate matter (ENVO:01000060) such as... | depth 25 m
GAATAGACACAGATTATATTGGACTAACATTCCTTTTGATATGCCAGAAGATAAAGGAATTATACTTGCTGATATTTTGGAGGATGGAGTAACAGACAGAGAGAAATCACATTGCCTTGATGCTAATTACTTTAAGGGTGGGAATCTTAAAAGTTACTTTGAGAAACACAGAAGACAATTAGTATTTAATAATAAAGGCGGTGCAATCAGAGGTCGCTATAATAAAGATGGAAAGATTCAACAACAATTAGAACTTAGACCTGATGATAAAACAAATACATTAACCACAGTACAAAAAGATAATGTAATTGTTAGTGGTTGTATCCAAGTAGGTGAGGCAGATTTAAAAGGACACGATATATTAAAAAGAGTTTATAGTCCTGAAGGCAAAGCACCAACACTTAATACAATGGGTGGCGGTAATAGAGAACCTAAAGTAATTGTTGATGAATTAACTTGGAGAAAACTAACACCATTAGAGTGCGAAAGATTACAAACAGTACCTGATGGATACACTGAAGGAGTATCTAATACTCAGAGATATAAAATGTTAGGCAATGGGTGGACAGTAGATGTAATCGCTCATATTTTAAAGGGGATCAAAGAAGAAGAGTTAGAACCGCAAGCATTAGATGATTATTATATGGCTTTACAAGATTGAGAATAGAGTTTACCAAAAGGATACGGAAGAATACAATGCACTTCCTGTTCGTTGACATTGTTAAGGTAAACTTACTAGCAGTTGGTAGTCTGCTTATCAAAACTACCCCTAATTATTAACTAAGGAGAAAAGGATATGCAACAACACGTTTTAGAATATAGCAAAGAAGAAGTCAGAGAAGCAGTAGACATTGCAATAGGTGATGATGGTCACAAGAGCAATGAAGTTATAGAGATACTCGAACATTTTAAAAATGAAGAACAACAACTACGGAGTACCAAAGAATGAAATTAAAAAAACTATTAGAAATAAATGCAATGTGTGAAGAGCTAGATGGAGGACACAAAGAATCTATACCTTGGGATGTGCAAGAATCTTTTGATTATGATTCAAATAGTCTTGGGCTTACAGATATACTTGAAATGGATATTATACATTTTATTAGAGCATTTAAATTGTTAAATAAAAAAACAACTGATTATAATCTTAATGCTGTTAGACCAAGCAAAGTAGCATTGAATTTAATTGCGGGTAAATTACACATAGCTGTTAATGAACTAGAGGAGTACATAAATAATGAGTAGTAAATTAAAAAAATACAAATTAATCAGAACAACTTACATAGTAGAAGAATGTTTTGTAATGGCAGAAGATTGGGAAGAAGCAGAAGAAAAAGGATATCTTGAAATAGAAGATTGGGAATTTTTAACTGACCAAGCAGAGATAGAAGTAGAGGAGATAAAAAATGACTGAACGTAAATTACCTTTTGCTTGCAAAGTAATAGATAAAAAACCTGTTGAAGTAGCCAATAGATTTACTGGTGATACAATAACTATACCGCCTGATGCTGTTGCAGTTTACGATACTATTATGGGTGCTGAAAGGATTAGAGATTACAACACTATGCGCAAAGGTTTAGATTGGTTTATTACAAATGAGCCTGATGCATATATGATATTACTAGATTGAACGGAGGCCTCAATGAATGAACTAATAACTTTTATTATCTGGTTAATTATTTACTTGGAGATATTTGGATGAATGAACAAAAAGAATACGATTGGAAATATGGAAGAACTAATTCTAAAGGTGATGTTATCTTTAGACATAATACAAATCAAACTGTAGAAGATGTTTGTAATTTTTTAGATAAATATAATATTGAATATGAAAAAAAATTAGGAGCCACAATGCTATGGATTTATTTTAATAATCAAAAGTACGCTTACTTTTATACAACAGGAAAATGGGCACCTTTTGCATCAGGAGGCTACCCAAAAAAACATTTTCACTCTAAAGGAATTGAAGATTTTTATAATAGATTTTTACTTTCTAATAAAAAATATGTTGTTAAAGAAACTGTTAAAAATGTAAAAGAAATATTAAATAAATTTAAAATAGAATATACAATTAAAAATTCAACTGTAACTTTAATTACTAAAGCTATACCAAGAGTTGATGGTAAAGGAAATAGAAAACGATTTACTTATGAGTACTGTATTGGAACAGGAAAATGGAGAGAAATAAAATCTAATAACACAAATATAAATTATTATAATTCTCAAGGCATAAAACATTTTGTAATTAAATATTTTCAAGCTAGAGAAAAAGAACAGTTAAAAGGATTTCAAAGTTATGAATGAAATAGAAAAGATAGATTATGTTTCAGATACAATTAAAGAAACTCTAGAGGCTATGGAGGATGACATAGGTAACTTACCTCAATGGGAATTAGAAAACTCTTTAGAGTTACTTAAAGATTTAAGAGAGCCTTACTTAATAGCTATAAAAAATAAAATAAACTCAGGACAATTTTAATATAGGATTGAACGCACTATGGAAATTAAATTAGATGGTTATGAACTTGAAGAAGCAGTTTTAAAATTTATCAAAAACAAATACGGAGTAACTTTAGAACTGTCAGAACACGATCCTTGTATGATACTAGAATCTAGTGAAAGGATTTGGGCCTATCAAAAACATAAGAATGGTCGTATAAAAAAACATCCAGAACACGGATATGATTTAGTAGACCACGATAAATCTACGTGGAAAAAAACTTTTACTACAATACAGGAATGTGATGAGCTTTCGTTTTATATTAAGGAAATAAATAACAATGAATAAACTAAATAAACTTTATCAAATTGAATCTGCTTTAACTACGTGCAGTCTAAGTATACCTATGGGATTAAGAAAAGAATCTCAATTAGGTATAGCTCTTAGTAATGTAGAAGAGCTAATTGAACTGGAAATCCAGGATCACGTTGAACGTGGTAATGCTGCAGGCATTGCTTTAAGTTACACAGAAGAGTACCAACAAATGAACAACGACATTAAACTAAAAGGAAAAGAAAAATGAAAAGAGCTAGAACTAAAAGATATGTAATGACAGTTAATAAAGGTGAGACTATAGAAGAGTATAGACTGGCCGTGTTAAGAGATACTATAAAGTTTATTAATAAACATATAGACCACAAGTTATATATTAAATGTCACGGAAGATTTGGTAAGAACAATCCTCACTTAGCTAAGTATACTAATCAACACGGTAATATTAATTGGAGTGAATGTAGATTAGAAGACGCACAAAGAATAGATGTGTATCTTCACGAAAGATAAACCTGTGTGAAGAAGTGTTAAGATTTGTTAAGAGACATTGACAATTTCTTAATGCTTCTTTAAACTCTATAGAGCTAAGAAGGAACTTAATATATGAATGAAAAAAAAGTAAAAGCCTTAAGAAGAAAAATAAAACCGCTTCAAGTAGAATGGTTAAAGACGCTACTGAACGAAGAAGAGGCAGCACAGGTCTCTATAGATAACATAGATGAGTTAGCTCCTACACAGGATTACTATATGGCTAATCGAACTATGTACCTTTCCTTTATGACTCCTAAATGGATAATGAAATATCTTAAAAAGTATCCTGAGATAAATTCTTTTGCAGAACTAAGTATCCATTATGAAGATTGGAGAACTAAGAATAGAGGAACTTTAAACTGGATACAATAATAGGAGTCACTAATGTTTAAAACAATAACAATAGGATTAGTAATTGCACTAATGATTAATCTTGTTAGTCTTAATATGTATAATCTATATATCCAACAAGAGTTTGAGGGCCAAGTTACTACCACTAATTATCTTAATACTAAGATCATTGAAGTTAAAAATAATCTATCCGAAATGCAAGCAGATTCAATCAGCTCTGTGTCTCGTTCAGAATTTGATAACACTATCGAAGATAGCAAAAGATTTATAGAGTATGAAGTAAGTATGTCTAGAAAATCTATTCAAGAATTTATTGATAGTCTTAATAAAGATATGGATCGCTTAAATACTATAAGTAATCTTAGCCAAAAGAACGATGAGTATTTCCAGGAACAGCTTGAATTAATTCTTTATGAACTAAAAAACTTACAGACTCCAGAGATAATAGATACCCCTGTAATTGAACCAGAAACTATAGAGCCTGTAGTAGTTGAAGAAAAAGAAGAAGTAGTTAAACCTGTTGTTGTTGAAGAGTGTTCATATGCTTTACAGAAAGGCAGACAAAATAGCACTAAAGGAATTCAACGTACAGTAGATAGCCTTAGAAAAAAAGGTAACTATAATTTATCTGTATTGTTTAATATTAACACACAAGGTATAGCAGAAGGCTTATCAGTACAGTCAAATGCTGCACCTTCGAAGTTAGAAAAAGCTGTACAAAAATATGTTTCTAGGTTAAACTTTGTACCTAAAGATACAGTTGTTACTGACTGTGAAATGAGTTTTAATTTGAATGTAACATAAACGAGGAAAATAAAGATGGCAGAAGAAAATACATTTAACGCGGGAAGTGGAGTCGGTGAAGTTACAGGTCGTGCTTACTATGCAAATGTAACTACACCTAATACAACGTTTGATGACAAGTGGGAAGTTAGTCTAGTATTAGATGACGAAACTTTAACTGAGTTTGAAAACAGAGGACATCCTATAAAAGAAAAAGACTTTGGTAGGTTTGTTCATTTCAAAAGAAATGTAGATAAGAAAGGTGGCGGTCAAAATACTAGACCTATTCTTGTTAATGAAGAGCGTAAGCGTGTTGATACTTTACCTAAAATCGGTAACGGTTCTTTAGTAAAGATACAGTACGGTGAGTATGCTTGGAACTATCAAGGTAAAGCAGGTAAAGGTAGAGACTTGCGAGCTATCCAACTACTAGATTTAGTAGAGTACAATGAGCCTGATGGTGCAGGTATGTACGATGAAGGAGAGTTTTAGTATGGTTGATGAACAGAAACCTTTTATTACTATTGATGATGTGCAGATTTCGGTAGAAGATTTACCAGAAGAAGCACAAGGTATCTTCGGTAGGATACAAAGACTTAATCAAAAGAAAGCAACGTTAGCTCTTGATATGGAAGAGATAGATGCTAGTCTTAATTTCTTTTCAGGTAGAATCATAGCTATTGTTAATGCTGATGCCAAACCAAAGGAGGAAGAGGAAGAAGCAGTTAAGTCTAATAACTAAGCGTGTTACAAAGCTAGGCATTTCTTAACATAATGTACGAATTATGAAGATAGATTAAGAGGTGTCTAGCTTTTTTATTAACTAAAATATTTGGGGAACAACATTGAATACAGAAAGTACTTTTATTAAACACATACCTTGTGATGCCTGTGGCAGTAAAGATAACAACAGTTTATATAGTGATGGTCATACTTATTGTTTTGGTTGTGAGACTAGAACATCACCAGAAAGAATTGGCATTATAGATAATAAATCTTCAGTAAGTTTTTTACCTACAGATAAAAATAGTTTTTTACATTCTTATAAAGGATCATACAATGCTCTTGAAGACAGGAAGATTAGTCTTAAAACTGCTAAAACTTTTGGGGTTTTATCTAGCCCCAATAAGCACGTGTATCCTTATTATAATAATAATGAGATTGCAGCTACCAAAACTAGAGAGATAGATACTAAAAAGTTTTACTCTAACGGTAACTTTGAAGGCACAGGTTTATTTGGTGAGCAACTCTATAGAAATACAGGCGGTAAATATCTTACTATTACTGAAGGTGAGTGTGATGCTATGGCAGTACATCAAATGTTTGGTGGTAAGTGGGCCGTTGTTTCTGTTAGAGGAGCTTCATCTGCAATCAAAGATATAAGAGAAAACATAGAGTTTGTAGAAGCTTATGAAAATGTAGTGCTTGCATTTGATAACGATAAAGCAGGACAAGAAGCTGCTAAGAAAATAGCCCGCATATTAAAGCCTAACAAAACTAAGATAATGTCTTTTCCTACAGGCTTTAAAGATGCTAATGATATGCTCAAGCAAGGTAAGTTTGAAGAGTTTACAAAAGCCTGGTGGGAATCTAAAACATATACACCTTCAGGTATCTTAGAACTGTCTAGTAAAAAAACAGATTGGTTACAACGTGAAGATAAAGAAAGCGTACCTTATCCGTGGTCAGGTTTAAATGATAAGCTTTATGGTATGCGCAAAGGAGAGTTAGTTACTCTTACTGGAGGTACTGGTTTAGGTAAGTCTAGTGTGACTAGAGAACTAGAACATTGGCTCATCAAAAACACTACAGATAATGTAGGCATTGTAGCTCTAGAAGAGAACTGGCTTAGAACTGCTGACGGAATAGTATCTATTGAAGCTAACGATAGAATCTATTTAGCTGAGAAAAGAAACAACTATAGTAGTGAGCAATTAGAAACTTTATTTGACAATGTAATTGAAGATGGTAGAGTGTTTATCCACGCGCACTTAGGTGCAACTAATATTGATGAGATTTTTTCTAAACTTAGGTACATTATAGTAGGCTGTGAATGTGAATGGGTAGTAGTCGATCACTTACATATGCTTGTAAATGTAATGACAGAAGGTGATGAAAGAAGAGGCATTGATAATCTAATGAATCGTCTTAGATCTTTAGTAGAAGAAACAGGTGTAGGTATGATACTGGTATCTCATCTTAGAAGAGCAGCAGGAGAGAAAGGACACGAGCAAGGTATCGAAGTATCTCTTTCTCACTTAAAAGGATCACAAGGAATATCACAACTATCAGATTGTGTAATAGCCTTAGAAAGAAATCAACAGGCAGATGATCCAGAAGAAGCTAACACAACAAGAGTACGAGTTTTAAAGTCTAGATACACAGGGGATACTGGACTTGCTTGTAGCTTAAAATATAATATAAATACAGGAAGACTTTATGAAACAGACCTTGATCTCTCTCCCCAATCAAATAGCTCATCACCGTTTTAAGAAAGTAATATTTGATGTAGAAACAGATGGATTAGCAGGAAACACAATACACTGTATAGTTACTAAAGTAATTGGGGGTGAGACACAGCTGTTTCCCCCTGATAACTTACAGGCAGCAATAGATATATTAACCAGTGCTGATGTATTAATAGGCCACAACATCATAGGCTTTGATATCCCTGTTATTAAAAAACATTTCGATGTTACCTTGACTAACCATATTGAAGACACTTTAGTAGTATCCCGCTTAGTTAATCCTGTTCTTACAGGAGGACACAGTTTAGATAATTGGGGTTACTTACTCTATCCTAATGATGCAGAAAAAAGAAAAGCAAAACAGCCTGATAGTTGGGATGAGTATACAGAGGAAATGGGTAAGTATTGTATACAGGATGTAGAATTAAACGCAGATATTTATTATGCTTTACTTAAACAAGTAGAAGAGTTTAGTCAAGAGTCTATTGATCTTGAACATTCAGTAGCTAAGATAATTAAAGAGCAAGAAGTTAAAGGCTTTATGCTTGATGAAAAGAAAGCTACCTTATTGTCTGCTAAGTTACAGTCTAAGATGGCTACCCTTGAAAAAGAAGTACACGAAACTTTTAAACCTAAATGGGTAGACGATAGATTAATAACTCCTAAGTTTAATAAAGATGGTTCGTTATCTAAAGTACCTAAGTTAACTGATGAAGAACTTATTAAAGTTAAAGCTACTGACTACGAACCTTTTATGCGGCAGAAATGGGTAGAGTTTAATCTTGCTAGCAGAAAACAAATTGGTGAATACCTTATAGACTTTGGATGGAAACCAAAAAAGTTTACACCTACTGGTCAGCCTATTGTAGATGAAACTACTTTAGAAAGAGTTAAAGGTATACCAGAGGCTACACTTATAGCTGAGTTTATGATGCTACAAAAAAGAGTAGCACAAGTTAGCTCTTGGTTAGAGTTAGCTAAAGATGGAAGAGTACACGGCTTTGTTATACCTAACGGAGCTATCACAGGAAGAATGACGCATCGAAATCCCAACGTTGCTCAGACACCAAGCTCACATAAACCTTACGGAAAAGAATGTAGGGAATGTTGGACAGTACCTGAAGGATACAAGTTAGTTGGTATAGATGCTTCAGGTCTTGAACTTAGAGTATTAGCACACTATATGAAAAATAAGGATTACATAAATGAAATTATCTCAGGAGATATTCACAGCACAAATCAATCACTTGCTGGCCTTGAACAGAGAAGCCAGGCTAAAACTTTTATCTATGCACTCATATACGGAGCAGGAGATTCTAAAATTGGAAGCGTGGTTGGTGGAAATTCAAAAGTCGGTGCATCACTTAGAAATCGTTTCCTCAACAATCTCCCATCACTTAGAAATCTTACAACTAGCGTTGAGCGAGCAGCAAGTACACGTAAGTACCTTAAAGCATTAGATGGTAGACATATACATATAAGAAAAGTTTACTCATCTTTAAATACTTTATTGCAAGGAGGCGGTGCAGTTATTATGAAGACTGCTTTAGTACTATTACATAATAGAATTAAACAACTAAATCTCGATGCTAGTTTTGTAGGTAACATTCACGATGAATGGCAGATAGAAGTTAGAGAAGATCAGGCTGAACAAGTAGGACAGCTAGGAGTACAGGCTCTTAAAGATACTACGGAAGTATTAAAACTTAATTGCCCTTTAGATGGAGAGTATCAAATAGGAGATAACTGGAGTGAAACACACTAAACAGCTCTATCTTTTTGAAGAAGAAGATTCTTATGTAGAGGATACAGAAGGACATACTTGTATTAAGTGTAATACTTATAAAGAAACTTCAGAGTTTCCTTTTAGAGAAACAGTAGGTACATCACGAAGATCTATATGTAGAGACTGCACTTCTATTCATACTAAGATAGTAAAAGAATTAAAACAACAATATCCTAAACCTCTTGATCCTAACTATACGTGTCCTTGTTGTGATAAGATGGAAGAAGAACTAAAAGAATATGGTAGATGGCAAGACAAATCTGTTTGGGTATTAGATCACGATCATTCAACTAATACTTTTAGAGGGTGGATATGTAATAATTGCAACAATGCATTAGGAAGATTTGAAGATAATACAGAAACTTTAGATAGAGTTATAAAGTATTTAAATAAACACAAGGAAAACTTATGAAGAAATTAGATACAGTAGTAGAAGACATCTATAAAGAAGTATCTAAAATTAGTGACGGTAAAACTTTAAAGGTTACTGAGAAACAATTAGATGAATTTGCAGCAGGTATGAAGTCAGCTATGAAACATTGGCTTACTCCAAGAGAAGTAAAGAAACCCTATTTACGTATGTCTAATATAGGCAGACCTGAAAGACAGCTTTGGTATGATATGAAGTTAGATCCTAAAGAAAATATTATAGATGCCTCTACTCAAATTAAATTTTTATATGGGCATTTACTAGAAGAAGTTGTTTTGTTTTTAGTTAATTTATCAGGCCATAAAATAACAGATCAACAAAAAGAAGTTAAGATAAAAGGAATCAAAGGGCATATGGATTGTAAGATAGATGGAGAAGTTGTAGATATTAAGTCAGCTTCTAACTTTGCCTTTAGAAAATTTAAAGATGGTACATTACCTAACAAAGATTCTTTTGGTTATCTTGCACAGCTTGCAGGCTACGAAGAAGCAGAACAATCTACAGGTGGAGGCTTCTTAGCTATTAACAAAGAGTCAGGAGAACTAAGTTTATTTAAACCTCAGAGTTTAGATAAGCCTAACATTAAACAAAAGATTGATACCCTTAATCAACAGTTAAAAAAGAAAACACCTCCTGCTCGATGTTATGCTCCTGTACCTAACGGTTCTTATGGTAATATGCAATTACCTACAGAATGTAAATGGTGTCCACATAAATTTGTATGTCATAAAGATGCTAACGAAGGCAAAGGATTAAGAACATTTAAATACTCAACAGGTTTAACTTATCTAACTAAAGTTGTACGTTTACCTAAAGTAGAAGAAGTAAATGCCTAGAAGATTTCCACGCAAGGTAAGGCCTAGAGAAAAGAATGTTCCTAAAGGATACGATAGTAAATGGGAATATACACTACACCAAACTGTACTTAAGTCTTGGAGTCATCATACAGATAAAGTACCTTACATTGTAGAACATAAGTATGAGCCTGACTTTGTAAAAGATAAAATACTTATTGAAGCTAAAGGTAGGTTCTGGGATCACGCAGAATATAGTAAGTACATCTGGATCAGAAAGTCTTTACCTGATACAATGGAACTTATATTCTTATTTCAAAAACCTTATGCTCCTATGCCAGGAGCTAAGAAAAGAAAAGATGGTACTAAAAGAACTCACGCTGAATGGGCGGAAACAAATGAGTTTACTTGGTACTCCGAAGAAACTTTACCAGAGGAGTTTAAACAATGACAGACGTAGTTAATAATCCAGAGCATTATAATCAAGGACAAGTAGAATGTATTGATGCAATTAAAGCTATGCTTAGTATAGAAGAATTTATAGGCTACTTACGTGGTAACTCTATGAAGTATCGGTGGAGATTTAGATATAAAAATGGACTAGAAGATTTACGTAAAGCTGAATGGTATGAAAATAGATTACTTAAGGCTCTAGAAGAATCACAAGAAGAACTAAAAAATTATAAGTATATGAATCAATATATACCTAACGGTAAAATAAGAGAAGGGTGGAAAAAATGATAAGTAGATTACTATATATGATTCCTTTTTTTGGAATGTTAGTAGGTACATATTTTGTATTTACTTTAAATATAGCAGCAGCTTATTTACTTGCAGGTTTAGGATTAACACAAAGTATTATTTGTTTTGGTTATCTTACATTACAGATTGCAGCTAACGGAACTACTGGAACACTTGAAGTAGAAGTACAGCTATGGGATGCTTTAATGCCTATTATATTTTTGATGATATCTTTTATGTCATTTTTATTAGTAACTACATACAACATAGAATTAATTAAGGAAGTAATATGACACAACAAACTAATGAACTACCAACAAACTATCAACAGTTTATACATTTAAGCCGATATGCTAGATGGAACGAAGAGAATCAACGCAGAGAAACGTGGGAAGAAACAGTAGATCGTTACTTTAATTTCTTTGTAACACACATACAAAAGCTTGAGCCTGATACAGCACACGTTACTATAAAGGTACGTGATGAATTAGAGCAGGCTGTGCTTAACTTAGATGTTATGCCAAGTATGCGAGCATTGATGTCAGCAGGTAAAGCATTAGAGCAAGATAACGTTGCAGGTTTTAACTGTAGCTACGTAGCTGTCGATAACGTCAGAGCCTTTGATGAAACGTTATACATACTTATGTGTGGTACAGGTGTAGGTTTTAGTGTAGAACGTCAGTACGTTAATCAACTTCCTGATCTACCTGAAGAACTATTCAATACAGAT
>TARA_R110002050_G_scaffold75052_1_pt1 | contig 11381 bp, 7 predicted proteins | sample TARA_R110002050 | Tara Oceans TARA_R110002050 (sample SAMEA4396988) | marine metagenome | biome: Polar Biome; feature: [DCM] deep chlorophyll maximum layer (ENVO:01000326); material: water (ENVO:00002006), including particulate matter (ENVO:01000060) such as... | depth 25 m
CGTGGCCGTGGATGGCTTTATTCCCCCTTCCGCCTTTATGGAATTTCAAGCCTACAATGTGTTGGTCATAGCTTCTGATATTCGGCAATTGGAACATATTGAATATACCCCTGCACCCGATATTATACATGAAGGGGCGGGTCACGCCCCCATCATAGCCAATCCCGAATATGCGGAATACCTGCGCAGGTTTGGGGAGATAGGATCCAAGGCCATTTCCAGTGCCAAGGATTACGAACTATACGAAGCCGTAAGACATCTGTCCATTATAAAGGAAGCCGAAGGCACCCCTATAGAAGACATAGACAAGGCCCAAAAGAAAATTGAAGACCTGCAATTGAATATGGGGGAACCCAGTGAAATGGCCCTGATACGAAACCTTCATTGGTGGACCGTGGAATACGGGTTGATCGGCACCGTGGAGCAACCAAAAATTTACGGGGCCGGTTTACTATCCTCTATCGGGGAAAGTGCTTGGTGCATGACGGACAAGGTTAAAAAAATACCCTATTCTTTAGAAGCGGCACATACTTCCTTTGACATTACACAACCGCAGCCCCAATTATTCGTTACTCCGGACTTTGCCTATCTGAACCAGGTGCTGGAGGAATTTGCCAACACCATGTCCTTGAGGCAAGGTGGCCTAAGTGGCTTGGAAAAACTCATAAATTCCAAGGATTTGGGAACAGTGGAACTAAGCACCGGTCTCCAAATATCAGGAAATTTTAAAAGTGTAATTGCCCAAGATGGAAAACCGGTTTATATGCAAACCAAAGGCAATACGGCCCTTGCCTACCGTGAAAAGGAATTGATAGGTCACGGCATTAAGCAACATTCAAACGGATTTGGTTCGCCCATTGGAAAATTGAAAGGCATAAATCTCGCCATAGAGGATATGAGCCCCCGCGATTTAAAAGCCTATAATATCTATGAAGGTGAAGTGGTGTCCCTTGAATTTGTAGGTGACATAAAAGTTTCCGGGGAAATTATTACGGGCACCAGAAACCTAAAAGGTGAAATTATACTGATTACCTTGGCAAATTGTACGGTTACCCACAATGAAAAAACACTTTTTCATCGGGACCAAGGCCTTTACCATATGGCTGTAGGCGAGAATATTGTTTCCGTATTCAATGGCCCCGCGGATTTAAAGAGCTTTGACCTAATTACACATAAGGTAACGGACACCACAATAAAATCGGTCAAAACGAACCAAAGGAAACAGTTGGAACAATTATACAAGCAAGTCAGGGAATTCAGGGAAGGCAAAAACGTAACCATCTCTAGAAACAAAGTTTTTCAGGAAATAAAAGCCAACCACCCAGAAGATTGGCTGCTTGCTGTAGAATTGTACGAATTGGCAAAAAATAATGACGATGTAAATTTTGCCAAAGAATTGAAATCGTATTTGGAAGCCCTTAAACACCAAAAACCTCAACTTGGCCACCTAATAGATGACGGTCTGGAATTGGTTGACAAAAGTTTGGTAGTATAACCTTGTACCTAATTTTCATTTGGATTCCCTATATTTATGCCCCTACCCTTAATAGATCTGAAATGAAGCTTTTAACTTGTTTTGTGTGTTCCCTTTTTGTTTTATCCATGTATACAGCGCAATCCCAAACCAATTATGACGAAAGTATGGTCCCTTCCTTTGAGATCCCGGATCCGTTACTAACCTTTAATGGGGGAAAAATAAAATCGGTTAAAGAATGGGAAAAAATAAGACGGCCGGAGCTACTTCAATTTTTTGAAAACAACGTTTACGGCAAGATTCCAAAATCCCTTAAGATAGATTCCTATACCATTTTAGAACAGGACGACAACGCCTTAAACGGAAAAGCCAAGCGCAAGCAAGTAGAACTTACTTTTAAGAACAATGGCAAAACCTTACGTTATACCATTTTGATTTATCTCCCGAAGAATAATGTAAAGAATCCTGTTTTTTTGGGTTATAATTTTTATGGCAATCACACCATCACAGAGGATAAAGCTGTAATAATTTCATCGGCTTGGGCCAATAACAATGAATCATTCGGAATTGAAAACAATACCTTGACCGAGGAGTCCCGAGGCAAAAGAACACATCGTTGGGCAGTAGATAAGATATTGGATGCCGGTTATGGCCTAGCTACCATATACTATGGTGAAGTGGATCCTGATAGAAATGATTTCTCGGACGGGGTACATAGTTTATTGTACCAAAAATCCCAAAATCAACCTAAACCTGCTGAATGGGGCAGTATTGCGGCTTGGAGTTGGGGCATGGCAAGGGCATTGGATTATTTTGAAAAAGACCATGATATAGACGCTTCCAAAGTAATTTCCTTCGGCCATTCGCGATTGGGCAAAACATCGCTTTGGGCAGGCGCTACGGACCAAAGGTTTGCCGGGGTAATTTCCAACAACTCAGGCTGTGGGGGTGCCACTCTTTCCAAACGCAAATTTGGAGAGACCTTAGCGGTCATAAATGAAAGGTTTCCACACTGGTTTTGTGACAATTTTAACCAGTACGGCAACAATGAAGAGGTCTTGCCCATAGACCAACACCAACTTTTATCGCTTATTGCACCAAGGCCGCTCTATGTAGCCAGTGCAGAAGGTGACCAATGGGCCGACCCCAGGGGCGAATTCCTTTCCGCACATTATGCAACACAAGTTTACAACCTATACGGCAAAAAAGGAATAGAAACCATGGCAATGCCCAAGGTAAACGAACCCATCCATAATTCCGTCTCCTACCACATCCGCACCGGCAAGCACGATGTTACCGACTACGATTGGGACAACTATATTAAGTGGGCCAATGTCTTTGTAAAGTAAGGGAGGAGTTGCCCATATGGGCAGTTTTTTAATCCAGCAACTTTAATTCTTCAAAATTTTGGATGTTCCTATCCCCATAGGTCAGTGTCCAACCCATTGAATTGGTAAGTACCAAAAATTTGGACAGCTCACTTAGAAGTCGGTTCTGGGCATTGGACTTTAAGGTTGAGGCCTCAATTTTTTTCAGGAGGGACGCATTAACATTCCGTTTAATTTTGTTGTAATCCTCTGCATTGAACTGGTTTAAATAATCCGAAGTAACATCATAATATTCAAAATCGGGGTTTATATTAATTTCCGGTTCCGGGATACTTATTATCCGTAGGGTCTTGGTTGTCTCGTCGATGTCAAATTTTATTAGACTTAGGTCATAGGCTACGGTCACCTCGGCATTGACCACCACCAATGCTTTTTTATCGGCAGTAATCAAAGCACCAAATAATTGTTGGGAATCTTTATAATTATACACTTCGGCAAAGTGTCCTTCGGTAACGATCAATTTGGAAACGTTATTGATCTGTTCCTGAATAAGCATTGAATTCTCCTTTAAAATGGATTTCTTTTCTTTCTCCTCCGAACAGGAACGAAAAATTAAAACAATAGCCAACGTAAATATAACACCAACAAAAAACCTTTTCATATCATTAAATATATGTTATAATCAAGAATTATAATGCTAATTTTTAAATAAGATTATTGCGTTTTGCTTTTTCTACCGCTTCCAATTTATTATGCACTTGAAGTTTTACATATATGTTTTCTATGTGCTTTCGAACGGTACTGGGTGATAAAAAAAGATTTTCTGCAATTTTAGTATAACTAAGGCCTTTGCCCAATTGCTCCAAAACTTCCACCTCACGGTTTGTCAGGAAGACTTCTTCCTGGGTCGCAATATTTTGCAAAGCTATTGGGTTTCTAAGTAATTTAAGGGTTCTTAGTGCTACTGAAGGAGTCATGGCCGCTCCTCCATTTAATGTGTCCAAAATTCCTTTGTATAAGGTATCTGGGTCAACATCTTTTAGCAAATACCCATCAGCCCCTACTTTTATAGCATTAAAAATATTCTCATCATTATCAAAAACCGTCAGCATAACAATTTTAATCTGGGGGTATCTCGTCTTTATTCTTTCGGTAGTCTCAATACCATCTAAAATAGGCATTTCTATATCCATCAAGATCAGATCCAAATGGGGATTTTCTTCCAGTTTTTCCAAGCATTGCAATCCGTTGACCGCTTTCCATTTCACCACTATAGCCTCAAAAAAAGCAAGCTTATCCTCTACTGCTTTTAACAGAAAAGAACTATCATCTACAATAGCTATTTTAATTCTAATTTTCATTTTCTAATCTCTAACAGGGATATTAAAAACAATTGAAGTTCCTTGGCCCAACATTGAAGTCAATTTTAATTCACTATTTAAATCCTTAGCTCTTTTTTGCATATTGGACAGGCCATTGCCCAACGTAACTTCGGAAAGTTCAAAACCTACGCCATTATCGGTTACTTCTACATGAAAATAATCCATTGTTTTATGAATGCTGACCTCCATAGTATGTTCTAATTCTTCACTATTTGCAAAAGCGTATTTTAGGGCGTTATTAACAGCCTCTTGAATGATTCGGTATAGATTTACCCCTTCTTCGGCAGTAAAGGAATAGGTTGGGTCTATATCCGAATCTACCGTAAAATTAAATTTTATATGTTCTGATGCTCTGGTTACGGTTGCCATAAAGATGTTCAACCGATATTGTAAGTCATCAAAAGTGATGTTCTCTTTGTTCATTGCCCAGATCGTATCGCGCAATTCATTAATCGTGGTTTTGGTGAACATCCCAATTTCACTTAATTTGTTTTTTATTTTACCCTCTCCAGCGGTTAAACCATACTTTAAGGTATCTATTGATGAGATAATAAAGGTTAATTGACTGCCAATATTATCATGTAAGTCCCTTGATATTCTCAACCTTTGATCCTGTAATCTATTTTGGGTCTCTATATGAACCAAAGCTGTTTTTAATTCGTTTTCCTTTAATAATTGCCTGTTCTTCAATCGCTGTTGCCCGTAAAAAAGATAACCAATCAATCCCAATAAAAAAGCCAAGGAAAGTAGACCATAAATTAGATTGTTCTTTTTGTCGATCTCTATTTTGTTTTGTGTCAATTGCAATTGCTGTTCAGACAATTCCTTCTCTTTCTTTTCTGCCTGATATTTTGCCTCCAACTCAAACATTGCCTTGGTTTTGGCAATCTGAAACAAACTATCTTTTTTATTAATAAACGCTTGACTAGTGGTATAGGCCAGATCACTATCCCCTTTATCATAATAGGCTTCCGATAGTAATTGTAGTGCATTGACCTCGAATTCTTTAAAATCCTTCTGTCGGGCTACTTCCAAAGCCTTATCCAATTGAGCCATTGCAACATCATATCTTTTAAAACCCAATTGGTTTTTGGCAAAACCTATCCTAGTATTGGTTAGTTCATATTCATTATTATCTGAAGTAAACATATCCATAGCCTCCAAATAGGTTTTTTCGGCTTTCCCATGTTGGCCCAAACTATCTTCCGCTACGGCAACATTGTTCAACATATACGGCACATATCTATGGTACCCTAATTTTTTATATCCTTCGGCAGCATCAAGTGCATAACTTATAGCGTTGTCAAATTTTTTTAAACGCAGCATTACCGAACCTATATTCCCGGTAGTAACCGTAATCCCAAATGTATTCTTACTTTTCTTATATAATTCAAGTGCTTGTTGGTAATAGTCCAACACCATAGCATATTCTCCCTGCTTTTTATAAACGATGCCAATATTGCTCAATACCATTGGCAGTAGGTCCGGATCAGTAGTATTATTTCCATAAATCCTCAACGCCTTAAAATAATGCCCAAGTGAAGTTTTAAAATTTCCCCGCTCATCCTCTATAATCCCTAAATTATTATAGGTATCGGCCAAGCCAATACTATCTGCCTTTAAATAATTGATAGAAAGACTTTTGGAGTGGAAATAAATGGCACTATCGTAATCTGCTTTGGCCTGATAAGCACTGGCCATAGAATTATACACAGATGCATAAAGTTTATCTTGTTTCGTTTTTTTTGCTTCCGATAGCGCCGCCTTTGCATAAACCAAAGCACTATCCAATTGTATGTTTCTATATTGCCAGGAAATCTCGTTTAAAGTGCCAACCAGGAGTTCTCCATTTTGAGTTTTTGAAACCCCTAAAAGGCTGTCCAGCTTTTTTTGCTGAGCATAACATTTTAATATCGTTAGAACTGCTAACAAAAAAATTAGACCTTGCCTTTTCATTAGTACAATTATCGTGAAAATTTCTAATTTATACTATACTTTGATCTAGCAATGATTCTTTTAAATTATACGTTATAAAACTATAGCTATTTAATCCATTTTCCCTGGCGGCAGAAGCAACACGATGGTTCTCTATACATTCCTGATAATATCCTACAAGATCTCTATGGGCATTGTCCAGTGCATTGTTTTTATTTTTAAAATACAACATTACCCCAAAAGCGATGGCCAAGGTAGCAAGAACTATCAAAATTGAAATAGGCATACTTTCGGCTTTAAATACAGAACCCATCCTGACTATTTTGAATGAAGAAAAAATGTCAGGACGGGTGCAAACTTTTCAAACTATTTATTAAGGTATGAGGGCCAAAAAAGACAAATTATCTTGAGCATTAAATAGGGCTACAATTAGGACCTTTTCCTGAGATAGCCCCCAATCAATAATTATGATTACTTGCCAAGTATTTCGCTGGTATGATATTCAAGTAGTTTTTTACCTGCCAAATATATTCCTTCTGCATATTTGCCTCCATCAGGCTGGAGCCATTTGGTGGTTTCGCTATAATTATCACCTCGAATAGAAACTATCGGATTCAGTAATGTAGCCGTTGCCTGGGTTTGAGTGGAATAGGCGGCAATCTTTTCTTTCTTCATAACGCCATCAATTTCCAAATCAGATTTCATACTTCCTAAGTATTGAGATTCTGGACTCCCACCAATTTTCAATTTTCCACGTGTAAAATTCACATAACTGGAAAGTCCAACCGCTTGTTTGGATTTGTCGAACATGCTTGTTAATCCTGCTGAAGTTTTTTCATCCGTTACGGTATAGGTATCGGCCAATCTATAATCCACAAAAAGCTTTACTTTGGCCTGATTGCCTATATTCCAATCTGTCCCCAAGGAAGAAAAAACATAAACCAATGAAACATCGGCTATTAAGGCATCATCCAATTCACTGGACAAATTTTGAGCTGTTTTATCAAATCCTCCCAATTTGGAAGAGAATGCATTTCTATCTTTATAATAATAAGAGTAATCTGTAGGTACAACCGCAATAATCCCTGTCATATCGGTTTCAAAAAGCATTGGACCAACAGCCTTTTCCCAGCCCTTATAGGTGTCGGTTTTACCGGCTTCTTCACTTGTTATTAGCTCATATCCCTTATTTTTAAAATCCGCTATAAACTCAGTATATAATTGATCCGCTTTTGCCTGAATGGCCTCTTTGTCCAAAGACGCCAATCCAACGGCCGCTTTTGCTTTGGAAGCGTTTTTAATACTTCGTCCAAATCCACCGGCTTTTTTTTCATCGACCGCCTCCTTATAAATTTCAAAATTTATAGTAAAGCTCGAGATATAGATTTTCTTTGGTCCATCACCAATTTTATTGGATTTAAAACCATCATTTTTTGGTTTAAATTCACCCAATTGTTGTGCTTGCACAGCGGTTATAACAAAAAGAAAAATCGTAAGGTGTAAAAAATTAAATTTTGATTTCATGAAGTTTAAGGTTTAAATTATTTGCCTCAAAACTCCAATAAAACAGAATACAAAACCATAGGGCAATTGCCTTATTTTAGTCAGAATTTCATAAAAGGATACTGCTCTTGAAGCAAAATCATCCTTTCTTTAAGATGTCGTAGAAATTTTTGATGCTTTTCCGATTCTAGATTAAAAGGGCGGTGATTTAATCCTTTTTGAATAGCGGCCACTTCATCCATAGTCTTATAGGAAGTATCGGACATCCAACTCTTTTTAAATTTTTCCCAGATATAGTTAATCGCCAGATCATTGGGATGTACCATATCCGTTTCATAAAACCGATAATCCCTAAGTTCATCCATCATTAGTTCATAACTCGGGAAATACAAGGCATTCCCTGCTTTTATTATTTGGTGAACCGCGCTAATCAAATGTGCCTTACTTTGTTGATTTTCTACAAAACCATCCTTTAAGTGTCGCACCGGGGAAACCGTAAAAACAATCTTGGCCAAGGAATTTATGGACCGAATTTGATGTACAATTGCCTCTAGACTTTGATTGATTTTTTCTATTGAGAGTAGTTGTTTCTGAAAGGCCATCTGAGGAACCTTATGGCAATTGGCCACTTCCTTTCCACTCTCCTTCAATTGATAGGTCCAAGCCGTCCCTAAAGTTACAAAGATATGGGAAGCCCTGGCTATCCATAATTTGGTTTCCAATAAACCCGAGTTTAGGCTACCGAGCAATTCTTCCTTTGTAACAGAGGACAAATCCGAATGCGCATCATAACACTGCCAGCGCTCATTTAAAAAAAAAACCTCCTCCCCTAGGTAATGTTTCTGATGAATGGCCCTGGAAATCAAGTTTTCAATAGCCAAAGGGTGAAATAAAATTCCATAAGGATTTTGTAGTGTTTGGAATTTATAGAAAGCCAGCTTGTCTCCTATATTGTTGGCAAAACAGGACCCAAGTACTATAAGCCGACTAGCATAATCAATTTGATTTTCAGCTTGTTTTAAAGGTACCTGTGTTTGAAGTTTCATGTATCAATTTTAAGCATTACCTTCCTTAAGCAACCCTAAAGCCTCCTTTAGATTTCACAATTATTCGGATTCTGACTACTGTTTTATTCTATATAAGCCTTAGCTTTCTGGAGCACCTCTTCAATTCCTGCTGGATTTTTACCTCCGGCCGTAGCAAAAAACGGTTGGCCGCCCCCGCCTCCTTGAATATACTTTCCTAGCTCCCGCACAATGGTTCCGGCATTCAATTTCCTCTCTTCCACCAGTTCTTTGGAGATATAGCAGGACAAAAGTGCTTTCCCTGCGCTCTCCGCAGCGAAAAGTAAAAATAGATCCTTTCTATTCTGACCCATCTCAAAGGAGATATCCTTTATTCCCGAGGCATCCAAATCCACCTTCTTGGCCAAGAATTGAATTCCGTTTACTTCTGTAAGGGCATTGAGCAAATCGCCCTTCAAATTTTTGGCTTTGTCCTTCAAGAGGATTTCCACTTCTTTTTTCAACCTTAAATTTTCCTCTTGCAAAGCCTTTAACGCCTTTACGGGTTCCTGGGGATTATTCAAAAGCTCCTTAATTTCCAACAGGGTATTATTACTTTCGGCATAGAAGTCCTTTACCGCATCCGAGGTTATGGCTTCTATTCTTCTTATGCCCGCGGCAACTGCGCCTTCCGACCTAATCTTAAAATGCCAGATATCGGCCGTATTCCGCACGTGGGTACCCCCGCATAATTCTACGGATTGCCCAAATCGAATGGTTCTGACCGCATCCCCATATTTTTCCCCGAAAAGGGCCATAGCCCCCTGCTCCAAGGCCTTTTCCATAGGCACGTTGCGCTGTTCCTCCAGCGGAAGTCCATTACTAATACGCGCATTCACAAAACTTTCTATTGCCGACAATTCATCCGTACTAAGTTTGGCAAAATGGGAAAAATCGAAGCGCAGGTATTTGGAATGCACGGCCGAACCTTTTTGTTCCACATGTGTCCCCAAAATTTCACGTAGGGCCTGGTGCAATAAATGCGTAGCTGTATGGTTACATTCGGTTCTTTTGCGCTGCTTTGCATCTACTACAGCCTTGAATTTATCCGTAGTGTCCTTGGGTAAATTTTTCGCAATATGAACAATCTCATTATTTTCTTTTTTGGTATCCAAGATATATACCACATCCCCATTGGGGGCTTCCAAATACCCCTTGTCCCCAACCTGTCCCCCTCCTTCGGGATAAAATGGGGTTAGGTTGAACACAATCTGATACTGCTTTCCTTCCTTTTTGGATGTTACCTTTCTATACTTTACAATCTTTACCGTGGTTTCCAAATGGTCATAACCCACAAATTCCTGCTGCGGATCATCGGCAAGAACAACCCAATCCTCTTTGGACACTTCAGATGCCGATCTGGAACGATCCTTTTGCTCCTTCATGGCCGTTTCGAAACCTTTTTCATCCAGATCATAGCCTCTTTCACTTAAAATTAGGGCTGTTAAATCTATGGGGAATCCGAAAGTATCGTAAAGCTCGAACGCTTTTCTACCGTCTATTTTTTTGTCTTTGTTTTCGGCAACAATATTGTCCAACAATAATAATCCTTGGTCCAACGTCTTTAAAAAGGAATGTTCCTCTTCCTTCACCACATTTTCTATTAACTGGCGCTGATCCTTAAGTTCGGGAAAGGATTTTCCCATGGTATCCGAAAGTACCTTTACCAATTGGAACATAAATGGTTCTTTGGTGTTCAAAAAGGTAAATCCGTAACGTATGGCCCTTCTTAAGATTCTCCTAATTACATAGCCTGCGCCGGTATTACTGGGCAACTGTCCGTCTGCAATGGAAAAGGAAACCGCCCTAATATGATCGGCAATTACCCTTATGGCAATATTAATTTCTTCATCCTTACCATATTTGGAATTGGTGATGGTCTCTATCTCCCTGATGATGGGCGTAAACACATCCGTATCGTAATTGGATTGCACTCCCTGCATTACCATGCACAAACGCTCAAAGCCCATTCCTGTATCCACATGTCTGGCGGGTAAGGCTTCCAATTGTCCGTTGGCCTTCCTATTGTACTGCATAAAAACCAAGTTCCATATCTCCACTACTTGCGGGTGATCTTGATTGACAAGAACTGCTCCGGATATTTTGGACTTTTCCTCGGCAGAACGGATATCCACATGTATTTCCGAACAAGGTCCGCATGGCCCTTGGTCTCCCATTTCCCAGAAATTGTCCTTCTTGTTACCAAATAGAATCCTTTCCTTTGGCACTATTTTACCCCAAAGCTCCAAGGCTTCCGTATCCTGATCAAGTTTATCGGCATCCTTACTTCCTTCAAAAACCGTTACGTAAAGACTATTTTTATCAATTTTGCAAACCTCGGTCAAAAACTCCCATGCCCAAGCAATGGCCTCGGTCTTAAAATATCCACTTGCCGGCCGGGCAGGGTCGCCAAAACTCCAGTTCCCCAACATTTCGAACATAGTATGGTGATAGGTATCCTTTCCAACCTCTTCCAAGTCATTGTGCTTGCCACTTACCCTAAGGCATTTTTGGGTATCGGCCACGCGATTGTACTTAGGTACAGAGTTTCCAAGGAAAAACTCCTTAAATTGATTCATGCCCGCATTGGTGAACATTAAAGTTGGATCATCCTTGATGACCATAGGTGCAGAAGGAACAATTTTATGGCTTTTTTCCTTAAAAAATTCTAAAAACTTGGCTCTAATTTCTTGGG
>TARA_R110002050_G_scaffold96110_2_pt1 | contig 11373 bp, 10 predicted proteins | sample TARA_R110002050 | Tara Oceans TARA_R110002050 (sample SAMEA4396988) | marine metagenome | biome: Polar Biome; feature: [DCM] deep chlorophyll maximum layer (ENVO:01000326); material: water (ENVO:00002006), including particulate matter (ENVO:01000060) such as... | depth 25 m
AAGCAAGCCAACGAAAGTGTCCTGCTTGTTCATCCTTTGGCGGTTGGATGATCGGCCAAGTGCCATCCGCATACCATGCCGCTTCAGCGCTCAACATCGCGTTCATGCCGGGGCCTTCGATGTTCGACGGCGTGCGCCGCCCGAGCCAAACATCATAGGGCCAGCCGCGAAACATTATAGCGGTGAGTTTTTCAGCCACGGTCATAGGGCAGCCTTAAGGCGTAATGGTGTCGAAAAAATGACCATGATAAAAAATCGATCTTAAGAAGCATTCTTTATCAAGCGTGCGGCAAAAAACCCATCTAACCCGCCTTTATCGGCAAGTTGGCTTGGCAAAGTTCTGAGATCACCCGCGGGAGTCACTGCGTCTGCGAGGCCGCCGATTTCTTCGGCCTGTATCGGTACACGCGCGAAATTTGTGTGCCGTGCTAAAAAAGCATTGATCCGTTCCGGGCCTTCTTCGGGTTGGAGGGAACAGGTTGCAAATACTAAAAGGCCACCCGGGCGCAGCATGTCGACGGCCGCATCAAGCAGCCCGTCTTGCACCTGCGCCAGCTTCGTGATGTCGGCGGCGGATTTCAGGTGCTGAATATCCGGATGGCGCCGCAGTGTGCCGGTCGATGAACAAGGTGCATCCAAAAGCACCGCGCCCGCCAGTGCTTCAGGGCGCCATTTTCGGGCATCGGCGGCGATCAATTCAGCACTTAGACCCGTGCGGGTTAAATTATCCCGAACCCGGTTTAGGCGCTTTGCTGAGATATCCAGTGCCGTCACGCGCGCGCCCGCAGCCGCAAGCTCGAGGGTCTTGCCGCCAGGCGCCGCGCAGAGATCCAACACGGTTTGGCCTTTCACGTCGCCCAAAAGTTGTGCCGGCAGGCGGGCGGCGGCATCTTGTACCCACCACGCACCGTCATCGAAACCATCCAGCGCCGTCACGTCACTTAAGCCGGCAAGCCGGATTGAGCCGGCTAAGATGGTCTGGCCCTCAAGTTTGCTGGCCCATGCGTCAGCGTCATCGGCTTTGGGGCTCAAATCAACGGGTGGCACGTCCAGGTGCTGAAGCGCGATGGCGCGCGTTGTATCCTCACCATAGGTGGCGCACCATGAGTCCCAAAGCCATGTTGGTGTATTTAGGCGCGGGACGTCCTGTGCTTCGATCAGGCCCGCACCTTCGCGTTGCAATCGGCGCAGCACGGCGTTGACCATCTTCGCTTGGTGTTTGAAGCCGATCACCCGGCACATGTCGACACTGGTGTCGACCGCCGCATGGTCTGCCGTCTGTGAAAACAATAACTGCGCGATGCCGACCCTCAGCACGTCGCGTACCGCGCGACCGTTTGGCGGCAACGGTTCATTTAAGCAATGGTCGATCAGCGCATCAATCTGTCCTAGGCGGCGCAATGTGGTGCGAATCAAGAATCCGGCAAAGCCCCGGGCTGTGCCGCTCAGCTGTGTGAACGTCGGCTCACCGGCCATAGCGTCTTCAAGAGCACGGCGGCGCTGCAGGACGGCCTGCACCACATTATACGCGGCGAGCCGTGGGGCTAGCGCGTCGTCGGTGGAGGCGCTTGGTGTCTTTTCGATCATGCAATTGTCTTTTTAGGCTGATGAATGAGGGTCGCTTAAAAACGAAAATAGATGAAGCCTTGGCTGCGGTCGAGGAACAGAATCTGCATTCGTGCGTTAATGTCGATGCGGGTGTTGAAATTTTTACCGTGATCACTCTTGATCATGCATGCAAAATGGCCTTTAGAGGCTCAAAATTGACGAGAGTTGGCGATAACGCAAGGGCCCTGACGATTATTGGATACTACCTATGTTTCTACCCGACCACCTCCGCCGCTTAGAATCGGACTCCATTCATATTTTCCGCGAAGTCGCCGCTGAATTTGAGCGCCCGGTGTTGATGTATTCCATCGGTAAGGATTCGTCGGTGCTGCTGCATTTAGCGATGAAGGCGTTTTATCCAGGCAAGCTGCCGTTTCCGCTGTTGCACATCGATACGACCTGGAAATTCCAAGAAATGATTGCGTTTCGGGATGCGCGCGCTTTGGAGTTGGGGCTGGATATGATTGTCCACACCAACCCGGACGGTCTTGCGCAGGGCATCAATCCGATTGCCAGCGGCTCTGCGTTGCACACCGATGTGATGAAGACGCAGGCGTTGAAGCAGGCATTGAACGCGCACAAATTCGATTGCGCCATAGGTGGCGCCAGACGCGACGAGGAAAAATCCCGTGCCAAAGAGCGGGTGATGTCGTTCCGAGATCGGCACCATGCGTGGGATCCGAAAAACCAACGGCCCGAGCTTTGGAACTTGTACAATTGTCGGGTAAAGCCCGGCGAAAGTGTGCGGGCCTTTCCGCTTTCGAATTGGACCGAGCTCGATATCTGGACCTATATCCAGCATGAAAACATCCCCATCGTGTCGCTGTACCTCGCCAAGCAGCGTCCGGTGGTTGAGCGCGACGGCCAATTGATCATGGTCGACGACGCCCGCCTGCCGTTGCGCGCCAACGAAATGCCGCGTGATGAAGTGGTACGCTTTCGCACGCTCGGTTGTTATCCGCTGACAGCCGCGGTTCGCTCAGACGCCGCCAGCGTTGAAGACATCATTATTGAGACCGCTGCTGCGCGCACATCCGAGCGGGAAGGCCGTCTGATCGACAGCGATCAGGCGGGCTCCATGGAAAAGAAAAAGCGCGAGGGTTATTTCTGATGGTCGGGCAAGCTATTCTTTCCGAGCAGCGGAGTCTTTTGCGGTTTTTGACCTGCGGTAGCGTCGACGACGGCAAGTCGACGCTGATCGGTCGTTTGTTGGTCGACACCAAGGGCGTGTTTGATGATCAGTCGGTTGCCCTCGCTGCTGATAGCCGTAAATACGGGACGGTCGCCGACGGCCTTGATTTGGCGTTGTTGGTCGATGGGCTGCAAGCGGAACGCGAGCAAGGTATCACCATTGATGTCGCATATCGATTTTTTGCGACGCCGGCACGCAGTTTCATTGTCGCCGACACGCCGGGCCATGAACAATACACCCGCAACATGGCGACAGGGGCCTCGACCGCAGCGCTGGCGGTGATTTTAATCGATGCCCGCAAAGGTGTGGTGATACAAACGCGCCGGCATTCTTATATCGCGCGGTTACTCGGCATCCGCCAAGTGTTGGTCGCCGTCAACAAGATGGATTTGGTGAACTATGACGAAGATGTGTTTGCGGCCATTGCGGCGGATTATCAGGATTTTGCCGATCACCTGCAGATCGAGCATGTCACGGCAATTCCGATCTCTGCGTTAACGGGTGATAACGTCTGCAGCCCGAGTGCGCACATGCCATGGTACACAGGCCCGACGGTGCTTGAACATCTTGAGACGGCGCCGGATACGGTGCCGACACCGGCGGCAGGGTTTCGTCTACCCGTACAGTGGGTCAACCGTCCAAACCTGGATTTCAGAGGGTTTTCCGGCACCGTTGCCGGCGCCGACTTGAAAGTCGGCGATCCTGTGATCGCCGAGCCTGCGGGGACCGCGTCTAAAATCGCTGAAATTGTCACAGCCGACGGCGCGCTGAATGAAGCGCGCCGGGGCGATGCGGTGACGATCCGCCTTGCCGACGAAATCGATGTCAGCCGGGGCGACGTGCTGCGTCATGCCAAGGCGCCGATGGAGATTACCGATCAAGTCCAGGCGCATCTGATCTGGATGTCGACCGAACCGATGATACCGGGACGGCAGTATTTAATGAAGATCGGTGCCCGCTCCACGTCGGCCTGGATCAGCGAGTTGAAGCATGTGGTCAATGTTAACACGCTCGAACACACGGCGGCCAAAACCTTGCACTTGAACGATATCGCGGTGTGCAACCTGAGCTTCGATCGTCGCATCGCGTGCGATGTTTATGCCGATGTGCCGGAAACCGGCGCGTTTATTTTGATCGACCGTGCGACCAACGAAACGGCCGGCGCGGGGATGGTCGATTTCGGTCTGCGCCGGGCCGACAACCTGACACGCCAAAGCCTCAGCATCGACCGTGCTGCCCGTGCTGCGGCCTTGGGTCAGCGTCCAAGTGTGCTTTGGTTTACAGGGCTTTCCGGGGCCGGTAAATCGACGCTTGCGAACCGGGTTGAAGAAAAACTCCATGCGCTCGGTCGCCGTACATATTTGCTGGATGGTGACAACGTGCGTCACGGCCTGAATCGAGACCTCGGTTTTACCGATGCCGACCGGGTCGAAAATATCCGGCGTGTCGGCGAAGTCGCAAAGATGATGATGGATGCCGGTTTGATCGTTCTAGTTTCGGCGATTTCGCCGTTCCGGAGTGAGCGCGATATGGTACGTGACCTGATCGACGACGATGCTTTTTATGAGATTTTTGTCGATGCTGACCTTGCGACATGTGAAGCACGTGATCGTAAGGGCCTGTATGCGCGTGCACGCCGGGGCGAGATCAAAAATTTTACCGGTGTTGATTCACCCTACGAGCCGCCGCTGACACCTGAGCTGCGCGTCGATACCACAGCTATTGATCCCGATGAAGCGGCCGAGCGGGTGCTGCGTCTGCTGGCGACATAGCTGCATTTCTGAATGCGGCTTATCCCCACGGTTTGCCGACGATGCCGGCAATCTCGCGGAGTTTTTGGACACGGTTTGCGGTTTTAGGGTGCGTTGAAAACAGACTGTCGACGCTGTGCACATGTAACGGATTGACGATGAACATGTGTGCCGTTGCCGGGTTCGCCTCGGCGGCGTCATTGTCGATCTGACGCGATCCCTGTTCCAGCTTTTCAAGGGCGCGTGCGAGCCACATCGGGTTGCCGCAAATCTCGGCACCACCCGCATCGGCACCGTATTCGCGGGTCCGCGAAATCGCCATTTGCACCAGCATCGCCGCCACCGGTGCCAAGATCATCATGGCGATGGTGCCGATGATGCCAAGCGGATTGTTCCGATTGCCGCCAAAAAATAGCGCGAAGTTGGCCAGCATCGACAACGCGCCGGCAATCGTCGCGGTGACCGTCATAATCAAGGTGTCGCGGTTTTTCACGTGCGCCAATTCATGCGCCATGACGCCGGCAATTTCTTCGTTATCAAGAATCCGCAGCAAGCCCCGGGTTGCCGCAACCGCCGCGTTTTCCGGATTGCGACCGGTGGCGAAGGCATTCGGCTGATCGCTGTCGATGATATAGACCTTGGGCATCGGCATCTGTGCGCGCCGCGCCAACTGCTCAACAATGCCGTAAAACCCGGGTGCACTCTGGGCGGTGACTTCTTTGGCGTTGTACATACGCAAAACGATTTTGTCCGCATTCCAATACGCGAACAGGTTTGTGGCGCAGGCGAAGATCAGCGCGATCACCATCCCGACTTCGCCGCCTAACATAAAGCCGGCCCCCATAAATAGTGCGGTCAGGCCAGCCAGCAGTATGCCCGTTTTGATGCCGTTCATCAGTTTCTTTCATATCCGCCGTTGTGATCTGGGCGATGTGCATTATCTCTATGGATCAATTATGCTGTTTTTGCGCGCGGTCAATCGGCTGCCCTATAAATGACGGAAAATTCATCATGTCTGATGATACCATGAAGCCGACAGAATCCGGGATTTCAGAGAAAACCCGAGCGGCTGCTGAAAAGTATAAAAATACGCCTGATGACATCCCGCCTGTGCACGAATCGGATCCAGATCGCCCGACCGGTGAAGCGCCGACGCGCTTTGGCGATTGGGAAAAAAAGGGCCGTTGCATCGATTTTTAATGGTGTTTTGATCGACGCATGATGATTGCGGGACGTGCGCGCGCGCCGTATCCTATGCGATCAAAATAACGAGTATATTAATTTTGGGGGCTGGCGTCTCGCCGAGATCGCAATGGGGCTGTTTTCCAGCATTCTAAAAAGTTTCGTTTCTGTGCGAGGTCGACGCCGAAAGCGGGGGTCGAAACGTAGTAGCGCCGCGAAAGTCGAGGGTAGTATGCGCCCGAGCGAAGCCGAGGGTGCGCCAAAAGTTCTTGTCGCCAGCTTATTCGGCAGCGGCGGTAAAGAGGTATCTGATCGTATCAGCGGTTTGTTGGGCGCAGAAGGCACCCTTTCGACGTTCCGGCTCTCCAAAACTTTAAAACAGAATCTCCGACTGGCGCCGCTGGAACGGCTTTTGCTTGCCGCCGAAGAAGGTCGCGGTTGGCTGAAAGAAGAAACCGCCAACCTGTTGATCTGGGGCGAGCTTGAGGATATGGGCACCGTGGCCCGCATTCGGTTCTGTACGTTGGGGGCTCCGGAGGATGGCGTGCCCGGTGCGTATGGCCTTGAAGATACACTTGACCTTTCGGTGCCGTGGGCGGAGGAAAGCAGTGACATTGTACGCGCCATTGTGTTGGCCGCAGCACTTCCGGTCAACCAAGGGCCACGGACTGAGATGGCGGCTCGTCTCAAGAAACTGTTGGCATCTGCAACTCAAGCCTGCGCCGCCATCTCGGTTGAGACGCCTGCGGAATATCGGGGTCGCACGCACGCAGCGCTTGGCCACGCCTACGCGACAGCATTTCGGTTTGGTCAGCGAAAAGCGCTCCCTGGGGCATTGAAACTTTACGAGGTCGCCGACGGTCTTCTCGACAGCGGCGCATATCCGGGGTCGTGGGCGCTTTTACAGATGCATTGGGGCACCGTTTTGGAAGCGGACGCCCGGTCGCGCAAAGATGTCGCCGCGATGGACGTCGCGATCAAACGTTATCAATCCGTTTCTGATACTCTAAGCCGCGATGCGAATCGTTTTGATTGGGCACGGGCCCAAGTCCGCCGTGCGATAGCGTTGTATAAGCTGGCCTCTATGGTGCCGGAAAAAACCGCAACGCATTTGAAAGCGTCGGCGTCTGCTTTTGAAGAAGCACTGACGATCTATGACCGGAGCGCGATGCCACACCGCTGGGCCGAAATCATGAGCCATTATGGCGTTACGCAAATGGCGTTGGGTGGGTATGGGTCCAGCAATGCGATGCTGCAGCAATCGATCACGACCTTTCGCAAGGTGCTCGAAGTCCGAAAGCGTGATCAGCAGCCCGAACAATGGGCGCAAACGATGAACAATTTGGGGGCGGCGTGCTTTGGATTGGCGAAACGGACCAAAGAAGAGCATCTGCTCGAAGAAGCCGCGCGCTGTTTTGAGGGTGCCGGTAAAAACTACCGTAAAATCCCTGGGAATAGAAAACGCGTGCGGGTGATCGCAAATAATTTAGCTCGTGTGCGGGCGATGCTGGATGCGGAATTGCTAAACACGTGATTTAGCGAGACTTACTTCTTGGATGCATGTGCGTTTAACATTGCATATGGTGGTTGGTAACGGAATCTAACTTTATGGGTTCCGGCAGGTATCGGAACCGCCCAAAACGTACCATATGCTTGGGCGATGTCGACATCGACACCGTTAATCGTTGCGCGCCAAAACGGCGACCAATTGTTTGTAACGACCAGAACGCTATCGGTAGCGGATATAACTACAAGCGAAATAACATCATTCGAATATGTGGCCGCTTTAATGGTGCCATCACTCCTTTGCGGCATGACGCCGCTCAACTTAGTCGCTTCGGTTTCGGTCAACCATGTTGATTGCCGGAAGGCTTCTGCATCGCCTTTGTCTAAGGCACTAAACAACGCGGCGTCATTTGCAAAAATTTTCGGCGCGCCCGTTAAAAACCAACGCGGTAAGCTGTCGATGATCTCGTATAAAATCACGTCCCGACCGAAAAAATTCTCGCCTAGGCGATGCCAAATTTTACCGAACGCTGACCGCGCATCCCAATTGGTATCAGGCAGCGTGCCGTCGACAACGCGCAGCGACGGGTCTTTTAGCGGTACGTTCGTTATCAAATAGCGAACATTGGCCAGGGCCAGAAGCTTTGGGTTGAAATAGTCAGCCGCACGCGCCGGCAAGCCATGGTCATCATCGGTGCGCAAACCTAACCGTGATCCGACGTGCGCATATTCGAAGGCCCAATCTGCGTTTCTTGAAATGCCGGGTGCAATGACTTGCCCCCAATATCGGTAATACTGCCCGCTCTGCATGTTCAGATAATTGTCGGCGGTCTCAAGACCGTAAAAAGCCGCGAACGCTGGCAATAGGCCGTTTTCTTTGATCGTTGCGACGCGAAAGGGTTCTGTCGCTTCGCTGCTTTTTTTCGCAAGGTCTTCGAGTGTGGCGACGTGAAAGTTCGCCGCGTAGCTGCCCCATTTTATCCAATCGCGCGCCGCATAAGTGACTTCAAAAGCCAGCGGCAACAGGCCTGCGATGACACAAAATGTGATCGCCCCGTTGCGGACGCGTTGTTTGAATACGACGCCCATATTGCCGGTGCCGGTGATTACACTAATAGCAATCGGTAGTCCGATAACAAGTGCAAACGGCACCACTTCGGTGACACGTTGATGCGAAATCGCGCGCAGCACATCTGGAATATTCGGGATGGCTGTTTTCATGATACTGAGGCCGGCAGCAAGCCCAAGAAACGCCACTGTGCTGACGGCTGACCAGACCAGAACGCGCTGCCGAAATCCACCAAGAATAAGGCCGATCATGATGACAGCGGATGGCACCAGCAAATACGGCGACGATAAATCAAGAGGGATTTCGAGCGCGGTGCGGACGGTGCGATGAGACGAAGGTGCATTCGTAAACATCGCGCCCAGCATCTCGATTTGGGTGATCAGTGCGAAGGATGCAAAAGTAGCCGTCGTCGCGAGGATCCGAATAAAAGATGCGCGCGCCATGAATAGCAGCCATAAAAATATCAACGGTACCACTACATACACCGTCAGATGATACATGGATAACCAGCCGTGAAATAAGCCGATCAGGGCGGTTGTCCCGATCAAGACCGGCCAGCGACTTTGTGCTAACTTGGGCAACTGCCAAAGTAGGTATGGCACCATGCCATACCCGATAAAAAATTCTAACAACGCATGATGCGCACTCAGCACCAACGCGGCACCGGCAAACGCTAGCGCCGGACTGACATCTGTAAAGTCGTGCAAAATACGCCACGTGAAATAGCCGCTTAGAAAAATATGCGCACCGCGAAGGCTTGCGACCACAAGCCAATCCGGCAAAAAGCGAAACATGATGGCATAGCCGTCATAAGGGCGCTGTCCATTGGCCAGAAAATCAACGCCGGCCCCGGCAAACAGGTTCCAGTAATACATATCGCTGAGCCCGTATTTGAGCTGGTTTGCAATGTAGCGCGTATAATGGCTGTCTGCGAGATCGTGATTTGGGAAATATGAAAACGGTCCCAGAATAAAATAGGGCAGCGCCACTAAAACGCTGAGCGCAGAAAAGAAGTAAAGGGGCCGCGCTAATATCGACTCAAAAATAAGATGTAGATTATGGCGCAACACTTACTTTGCCCGATCATATTCCAATGGCACGGATGCGCCCGATTTGTACTCGTCTCGGATTGCAAAGATCGTGCGGCCTTTTGCCTCGATAAATAGCACGGAAATATATTCTGCGAGCACGGCAAATGACAGCGCCTGCATGAACCCCAATATTGAAAATAGCGTCACATAGGTCGCCCAACCAGGCACGGCAATATCGGTGGTGATCCGAACGGTGATGGCAACAAGGCCAATGAGCAGCATTACGGATGCAACGATCAGCGATAGCCCGCTGATAAGCCTGAGCGGGCGCACACTGAACGAGACAACACCGCTCCGGGCGTGTCGCAAAAGGCCAAACAATCCCTGGCGGGATTCGCCGAATTTACGCGCCAATCGGTCGTATTCTACAACGGCCCGACGCCCGCCGATCCAATCGCGCAGCCCGGCAAAATACCTTTCGCGCTCAGGCAGCTGAATCATAATGTCGGCGACTTCCCGGTCCATCAGGCCGAAGTTGCCACTGTTATCACCTTGCGCGTGCTCGTTAAGCTGACGATAAATCGTGTAGTAAATTTTTATCATAAACTGCAAAAGCGGCCCTTCTTGCCGTGATTTGCGTCGGCAAATGACAATATCCGCACCTTCGCGCCACTTTTCTGCCAATTGCGGAATAAGTTCCGGCGGGTCTTGAAGGTCGCCGTCTAAAACGATGACGGCGGCGCCTTTGGCCACTGATACCCCAGCCGTGACCGCTGCCATGACCCCGAAATTGCGAAGTAAATCAATAATCCGCAGTTCCGCGTACTTCTCGCTCAGCTTCAACAGCAACGGCAGGGTCGCGTCTGTGCTGCCATCGTTGACGATGATCAATTCGTGAGGATGGCCGCTTTCCTTCAACGCTCCGAGCGTTCGGTCGACCAATTCCTGGACGCTGTCTTCTTCGTTTAAGACCGACGTGACAACGGACAAGGAATCTTTATTGGAACGCGTGTGTTCAATTCCAGTCAAGATTCGGCACCTTCAGAGTTTTTCGTCAAAAACGCGATAATGCTGACACCATGGGAATAACCGGTGCGCTTATCGCCATTTGCGAGTTTAAGAATGGTAGGTAACTCGCCCGCAAAAAGCCATTTTAAAAAGGCATTTATCGGTTTGGGTGGGACAAAATAATCTAAGTTCCCTTTGCCGACGCTGACGCCGAATTTACGACTAAAGGCACGGGCGATATAGATTAACGGATAGAGGCGGGCATTATAGTACGTTTGCCAATGACACGTTACCGGCAAATCCTGCCAAACGGCGGACAATGTCTCTAGGGTATAGCGGCGAAAATGCCCGACGGCGACGTCCTGCACACCCCAAATGTTCATATTTGCCGGCACGGTCAGTAAGATTTTTCCGCCCGTCGGAAGCGCGTCGACGATATTTTTCAGATATGCGTGATCTTTCTCGATATGCTCTAAGACATCGAACATGGAAACCAGATCGGTATCTTTAATATACGGCCTGATTTCGTTGGTGTCATTGACGACGGCAAACGATGCCGATGGATAATTTTTGCATGCCATTTTGATGGCGTCAGGCGATGCGTCTAGGCCGGTGATGTCGTATTCATCAGACATTTTCGCCACGAACGCACCTGTGCCACAGCCAATATCGACAATTTTCATGGATGAATCTGACGGCGTTAAATGGCGGATCAATGCGGAAAAAATATCCAAACGGGCCGCGAACCACCAATGGTGCACTTCGGCTTCTTGATGTTGCTCGAAAACGGTAGCTTCCATATTCGCACCTTGGAAATAACGCTTTGCAGCTCGGATTTTGGAATTTTTGCGCCGAACCAATTTCGCCGATGCGACTATATGTTTACGCAACGCATTTAAAAAGGCCCTTAGCTCGGTCCAACGGGACCAAGCTAAGGGACATTCAATGACCAGCAATAAAATGGCTGGGTTGGCGTCAGCCGTCTTTCCGATTTTGCCGGTTCTCAATCAAGTCTTCGACGACGGC
>TARA_R110002050_G_scaffold266260_1_pt1 | contig 11363 bp, 16 predicted proteins | sample TARA_R110002050 | Tara Oceans TARA_R110002050 (sample SAMEA4396988) | marine metagenome | biome: Polar Biome; feature: [DCM] deep chlorophyll maximum layer (ENVO:01000326); material: water (ENVO:00002006), including particulate matter (ENVO:01000060) such as... | depth 25 m
AAATACAAGTCGTATGAATAGATTAGAAGAACTCGGTCGTGTTAACGCTGAAAAAGCTAACACATCAAGAGGCAAAAAAAATCTATCTGCTGAAAAAAGAAGAATTATTAGAGGACTTAAAAAGTAATTTAATATGTCTACTTCGGGTACAACCACGTTTACACTTGACACAGAAGAACTTATCGCTGAAGCATTTGAAAGAAATAATAGACAAGTGCGAACAGGTTACGATATTAAATCTGCTAAGCGTAGTTTAAATTTATTACTCTCTGAATGGGGTAATCGTGGTGTACATATTTGGAAAGTAGAAAATCATACAATTAATTTAGTTGCAGGCACAACTGCTTATCAACTTCCAGGGAATACGGATGATATTCTTGAGGCAGTTTTTAGAAATAATAATGTTGATACAACAATGACTCAGGTTTCGAGATCTGAGTATTTACAAATTCCCAATAAATTTTCTCAAGGAACACCAAGTCAGTATTATATTCAACAAGAAATATTTACTTCTAATGGTCACGCTAATGTAACAATTAATTTATATCTAACTCCTAATGTTACAGACACTCAAATTAATTTTAACTATATGGCAAGAATTCAAGATGCTGGTTCTTATACAAATATACCAGATATATATTATACTTTTTATCCTTGTTTAACTTCAGGATTAGCTTTTTATTTATCACAAAAATACAATCCAGCTAAAACTCAAGAATTAAAAATGTATTACGAAGATGAATTAAATAGAGCACTTATTGAAGGTAGTCAATCTACCTCTGTTCATTTAACTCCATCAAACTTTTTTGTTTCAGGGTCTTAATTATGGCGTTTGCAGTTGGCACTCATTCACAAGCCATATGTGACCGTTGTGGTTTTCAATATCCTTATTTATCTTTAATGAAAGAATGGAACGGCTTAATGGTCTGTCCTCAATGTTATGAACCAAAACAACCACAATTAAATCCACCCTACAATAGACCTGATCCACAAGCTTTACAAAATCCTAGGCCAGATAGACCAAACACCATGACAGTTTTTGTGGGAGCACCGGGAAATAGTTCTTTCACTTCCGTAGGAATGCAACCTTCAGTAGTAGAAGAACCATTGATTATAGGATCAAGAATTGGTAGAGTAACCGTAAACATAGTGAACCCATAATGAATTATAGTGAATTATTAGATAATGTTAGAAACTACACAGAGGTAAGTAATCAAGTATTAACTAATGCTGTTATAAATGTTTTTATAATAAATATTGAAGACCAAGTAGCAAGGGAGGTTGACTCCGATTCGCAACGACGATACGCCACCGCTACTTCCGTGGCTAATAATGCTTTTTTAGATGTGTCTGGACCTCAAGGTGGTTTTCGATTTGCAAGAGCATTACAAATTCTTAACTCCTCCAATGAGCGCACTTGGCTTCAACAAAGAGATGCCACATTTATGGATGAATATGCTAATCAAAGAAGTGAAACTACAGGAACAGGATTCCCTAAATTTTGGGGAAATTGGAATGGAAATACTATAATTTTAGCCCCTACTCCTGATGATATTTATACTGTTGAGATGTGGTATGATGAAACTCCTGAAAGACTCAGTAACACTAATACAACAACATTCTTATCTACGAATGCACAAGAAGTTTTAATTTATGGATGCGTAGCACAAGCATATTCCTACTTGAAAAATTCACAGGATATGCAAATATACGATCAGAAGTTTCAATCTGCAATGACAACTTACGCTAACGAGCAGATGGGACGTAAACGTAGGGATGAGTACATGGATGGCGTGTTACGAATTCCTCTAAGATCAGTAGACCCAGGAGGTACATAAGATGGCAATAAACCAAGCAGTTTGTGCTACATTTAAAGAGCAGCTTTTATTAGCTGAGCATAGTTTGACAGCTAATACTATCAACCTAGCTCTATATACAAGCTCTGCAAGTTTAGACGCAAACACAACAGCATATTCAGCTACCAATGAAGTTGGTAACTCAGGAACATACGCAGCTGGCGGAGGTACTCTAGCGAGTGCAACTGTTGGTTTAACAAAAACAAGTGCGACAGCATCTACAGCTTTTGTAGATTTTGCAAACTTAAGTTTTACCTCTGCTACTATTTCAGCTCAAGCAGCTTTAATATATAACAGATCAGGTACAGCTAATGTTAATGCAGCGGTAGCAGTATTGGATTTTGGTGGTGTAAAAACTTCAACTAACGGTACTTTTACAATTCAGTTCCCAACAAACAACGCAACAAGTGCTATATTGAGACTATCCTAGTCTAGGAGGTCTCTATGGCAGATATTCAAGGTTGGGGTAGAGGCACCTGGAGTTCAGGTTCTTGGGGAGAATTCATCCCCGTTGAAGTAACAGGTACGTCTGTTACTACTTCAATTGGTATCGAAGTAATTGTTGCTGATGCAAATATTTCAGTAACAGGACTTGGAAGTACTTTTTCTTTAGGAACAGCTAATGCCGCTGAAGAAAGAGAAGTCCTTCTCACTACAAATTTAATTAATACAGAATTAGGCAGCGTTGCTGTTTCTCATGGTCATGTTATTGAAGTAACAGGTCTTCCTATGACCTTTACGGAAGGAGACACCTCCCAAGAAGTTAGTGTAGATGAAGGTTGGGGCAGAAGAGAATGGGGTTCATTTAATTGGGGAGGAGGAGCTCCTCAAGAATTTGTAGTAGATGGTGTAAGTATATCTTCTACTTTAGGAGACATTGCAGTTGGAGTAGGAGACACTGTTCAACTCACAGGAGTTCAAATTGGTAGCTCCACAGGAACAATCACTTTAGGTCAAGGTGATCAAGTTCTTTTACAAGATTCACTTTTAGTTAATACAGCCATCTCAGGTGTATCTGTCGTTGGTCAAGGTAGCGCTGCTGTAGTAGGGCCTTCTGATCAATTAGATTTACAGCTTGGTACTGTGATTGCTTCTTCTGTTGTAAACGTAGCTGTCACTGGCGTGAGTATGACCTTTGCTGAAGGCACAGCAATTGCAGAAGCCGATGCCCTTGTTGCTGTATCAGCTTTAACTACTGTCGCAACTTCTCTAGGAACTGTATCTGTAGTAGAAGGAACTGGAGTTATTGTTTCTGTTACAGGTCTTCCTATGACCTTTGCTGAAGGCACAGAAATTATATCTGGTAATGCAGATGTTCCTGTTACCGGTCTTGCGCTTTCATTAGAATTAAGTAATATCTTTACTACACCATGGGCAAATGTAAATACAAACGCAAGTAACACTTGGACAGAAGTAGATACTGCTACGATTGCGGCTTGACAATGATAAATACTAATATAGACAGACTTATCAGCATAGGATATAAATAGACCATGACATCAACTTATTCTAGTAGACTTAAATTAGAACTCATGGAGACAGGAGCTAATGCTTCCACATGGGGAACTACTACTAACAATAACTTAAAAATTATAGATTCTTTTGACGCTGGTTACTTGGCTAAATCTGTAGCTGGTTCAGCAAACGTCACTTTAACAACAGTCAATGGAGCAACGGATAATGAAGCTTCAAACAAGGTCATTGAGTTCACAGGAGCTCTTACAGGAGATATTCATGTATTTGTTCCAGCAGTAGAAAGCAACTACATTTTTTTTAATAATACATCAGGTTCACAAACCTTAACAGTAGCACCAACAGGTCATGCAGCTAATGGTATTGCAATTACGCAAGGAGCTCACACAATTATTTATAATAATAATAGTAATGATATGAAAGATTTATTCGATGGGTCTTTAGGTGTAGTTGGAGTTAAAGGAACAGTTAATGTTTCTTCTACCGTAGGCATCGCTGCTAATGGACAAGTTAGAGCAACAAGTTTTACAGGAGATGGGTCAGGTCTTTCAGGAGTTGTAACAATTCCAGCATCTACACAAATGGTTTTTTATCAAGCATCAGCTCCTTCAGGTTGGACACAAAATACAGCGACCTCTTTAGCTAACTCGACTTTAAGAATTATTACATCAGGCACTGCGGGCACAGGAGGATCAGATGCTTTTGAAACAGTTTTTGTAGGATCAAAAGTAACCACAGCGTCAGATTTATCAGTAAGCTCTTCTCCTTTAAGTGTAGATGCTTCAGGAATTTCTGCTGGAGCTACAACTTTATCTGTTCCAACTATCGCCAGTCATAACCATAGCATCAATAACGCCCTTGAAGTTACTATGCCAGCAACTCCTAATGGATCTAACGAAGCAAATATTACGCTTTATGGACCTATTGATCCAGGAGAAAGCCGAGCACCAAGTTCCTCAACTGGAGGAGGAGGTTCTCACACTCATCCAGTTAGTATAACAGCTGCTTTATCAGGCAACTTTGTTGCACCAGGAGTTCAATTTGCTATACCAGCAATGAACATTAAACACGCCAATGTTATAGTGGCGGCAAAGGATTAATTATGGCTAGCACCTTTTCAGATAGATATAAATTAGAATTGATGGAGACAGGAGCCAACGCTTCAACTTGGGGAGATGTAACTAACTCAAATTTAGAAACAATTGACGCTTTTACAATGGGCTATCTTTCAAAAAGTGTAGCTGGTTCAGCTGATGTAACTTTAACAACTGCAAATAGAGATCCTTCTGCTGAGTCTTCGAACAAAGTTATTGAATTTACAGGAGCTCTTACAGGAAATATTAAAGTTTTTGTTCCAGCTGTAGAAAACGAATATATATTTTTTAATAATACTTCAGGTTCTTTTAGTTTAACAGTAGCTCCAACAGGACATGCAGCCAATGGAGCAGTGATAAGTCAAGGAGCTCATACAATTCAATATTGTAAGGGAGATAGAGTAGTTGATATTTTCGCTGGATCTTTGAGTAATTTAAAAGCTCTTACTAAAATTGACATAGGAAATAATATTCACTTATACGCAAATGGTGTAGTGGCTGCTACAACTTTTTCAGGAGATGGATCAGGATTGTCAGGTGTAGGAGAATTTGCTTCAGGAACTAAAGTTGCTTTTGTTCAATCGAGCGCTCCAACAGGTTTTACAATAGATACAACTGCTGCTTTGACTGAATCCGCATTACAAATCGTAACTGGTTCAGGGGGAGGCACAGGAGGTAGTGACACCTTTACTACTGTTTTAAGTGGTTCGAAAAGTGCAACCAATGCTTCTGTACCAATTAGTGTTTCAGGAGTTAGCGTAGACACATCAAGTTTAACCATAGGAGCTACAACTTTATCTACCCCAACTATCGCAAGCCATGATCACAGCGCACCTCTTGGTACTGCTAGTGGTTCACCAAGAAGTAGAAGACCTATTGGTCGAAATGGTTATGGTAAAGGAGCTGGAAGTTTTTCAAACTCAATGGACTCAGAAGGAGGAGGAGGATCACATACTCATCCTATTTCAGGAAGTGGTGCTTTAGGGGGAAGTATTGCAAATCAACCCGTTTCACAAGTAATTCCAGCAATGGAATTAAAATATGTGGACGCAATAATAGCGAGTGCAGACTAATGGCAAGTACATATTCAGATCGTTTAAAATTTGAACTTCAAGAAACAGGGGCTAATGCTTCTACTTGGGGTACAAACACAAATAATAATTTAAGTTTAGCGGATACTTTTGGCGCTGGTTATCAATCTATTTCTATAGCTGGTTCAGCTAATGTAACTTTGACTACAGCAGATGCTGATCCGAGCACTCAGTCTTCTAATAAAGTTGTTGAACTAACAGGAACATTAACAGGAAACGTTTATGTATTTATTCCAGCTGTTGAAAGTAATTATACTATTTTTAATAACACTGCTGGATCTTTTACAGTCAACGTAGCTCCAACAGGTCATGCAGCTAATTTAGTAGGAATTGTTCAAGGTGGTCATACCATTGTTTATAATAATGCCGACAATAAAGTTGTTGATATATTTGGTGGAACATTAGGGTCTCCTAAAATATTAACCAACTTAACAGTGAGTTCTACTGTAATGACCGCTGCAAATGGTCATATAACAGGAGCTTCTTATACAGGTAACGGAGCAACATTAACTAATGTTTCTTCTATTCCTTCAGGAACAAAAGCTGTTTTCTTTCAAGCGTCTGCACCAAGTGGTTGGACTCAAGATACAACTGCCGCTTTAAATGAAGCTGCTTTGAGAATTGTTGTTGGATCAGGAGGAGGTACAGGTGGTTCAGATACGTTTGGGAGTGTTTTTAGTGCACCCAAAACTTCTAATACTCAAACTATAGCTTTAGGAAGTGGAGCTGTTTCTGTTGCTTTACCAGCAGCTTCAGCCGCTGACACTACTATAAGCACACCAACTTTAGCTGCCCATACACATAGAGCTTATTTTGGTACACAGATTCCTGGCGGTGGTGAGAGTAACTTCAACAAATTTGCTAGTCCTGTTAGTGCGGTTACTTATAATGCAACTGGCGGAGGTGGAGCACATAGTCATCCTGTTTCAGGATCGGTTTCTTTATCAGGCGATGCTACTGCTACCGATACAACTTTAACTGCTTCGAATTTTTCAATAAAACATGCTAATGTAATTATCGCAGCAAAAGACTAAGTGTCAGGCAAAATAGAAATATTTAATAATTTTTTTTCCGAAGAACTTTTTAAAAAGTTAGTGAAACAAAATAATAACAATTGGGAAGCTCGAGATTTTTTTCATTTATACAAAGATTGTATAGAAGATTTGTATACTAAAGAATCTTTGAATGAGATAATACAATTCACTGGTAAAAATTTTATTTTAAAAAGAGCTTACTCTTTAGGAAGTTGTCCTATAACAAGTAATCTTATAAGACATTGCGATACTCATGAAAACTCTTCTCACACAGCGTTACTATATTCCAATCCTCATTGGAACTCAGAATGGGGATCAGGAACTTTCTTTGGCTCAGACAATCAAAATTTTGTTCAAGCAGCACCGAATAAATTAGTCTTGTTTGAAACTAAAGATAATTGGCACCACGCCAGTCCTTCAAATATGAATGTACAAATGTGGAGATTTGTTATAGTATGGAAATTACATTATGCCAATATTTGATCCTGACGGTATCTGCCCTCTTTTAAATAAAAAATGTATTAAACACAAATGTGTTTGGTATAATATGCTACAAGGAAAACATCCTCAAACAGGATCCAATGTTCAAGAATGGGGATGCTCTATTGCTTGGCTTCCTTTACTACTTGTTGAAAATAGTGGTCAACAAGTTAAAACAACTGCTTCAGTAGAATCTTTTAGGAATGAAATGGTAAAAGCTAATATGGTAACTTTAGCCATGGTAGAAAAGCAGAATCGTGAAAAAGACGAAAAAAAAGAGGAATCTGGTAGTATTTGGTCTAATATTGCACAAAGTCAAGAAGCTATACGAGATGACGAACCTGATAGTATTTTAGAAAGTATCCAGTTGCTTCAAGGTAAGAAAAATGTTAAAAAAGATAAAACTAAGGTAAACAAAAATGGCAATAACAATAAACAACGTAACAATAAATAATCAGCTCAGTATTATATTTGATGCTGGAGTTAATACTTCTAACTCTAATAATGGTCCTAGAGACTATTCAGGAGAAACAGAAGCAGATGTCACTATTGATGGAGTAGGATATTTTAATATCGCTTCTTCCGATTTAATTCCTTCTGAAGTTCATGCACTTCAATTTAAGCCTGGCGTAGGAACAGGACATATTGAATATACTGATCTAAGAGATAACTTAGTAATTGCTAGTGAAAGCGATATTCCAACTTGGGCTCAAACTATGGTCAAGAGATGGAATGGAGAAAAAGTTTATAAAGAAACTTATGGTATAGATATGGCTGCAAATATGGCAGCGGGTCAAGATGATGACACGGCAGCAGCTAACGCAGTTATAACAGCGACCGCAGCAAAGAACGCAATCCTTAACACATAAGTGAAAATCAAACATTTAAATTTAACATCATACGTTAAAAAATATGACAATGCTTGTTCGCCTCTTTTAATAAAAACAATTAACGATATTATTTATGAAGCACCGATGAAAGATGCGGAAGTTATAGGAGATGAAGATGATAAAGATGGACTGGTCAGTAAAGAAACTAGAAATGCAAAACAATTAAGTTTAACAGACAAGACGATAGGTACTTCTGTTGCAAAAAGAATTATTTATAATGATGTTTCCAGATTAATAAAAAAAATTGAAAGCCAGTATATACAAGAGTTAGGTCTAGGCTATAATGCAAATGGGTATACCATGGAATTTCTTAGGTATGATTCAAAAACTAAAGGTCATTTTGTTTGGCACTCAGACGCTTATGCGGATGCTCCAAGACAATTAACAATGTTATTAGGGTTAAATGATGCCTACACAGGAGGAACCTTAAAGGTTTTAAATGATGACTATTCATTTAAGTTAAAAGCAAATGAATTAATTTGCTTTCCTTCTAATTTTATGTTCCCTCATACAGTAGAGCCTGTTGAAACAGGAGTAAGAAAGGTTGCAGTATTTTGGACGCTATAGAATATTTTGAAAAAAACTCTTATGTAATTATTAAAGATATTCTTCCAAAAGAAGTAACTAAATTTATATACAACTATTTTGTTATGAAAGGCTGTACTAATCAAGATTTTAGCACTAGCTTAGACCAAGGCGAGGATATTAGTTTAAAAGCGTGTTATGGTGATTTAAACGCTGAAACAATATGTTCTTTTTTAAACCCCACCATTAATTATTATGTAAAGAAAGATTTATGTCCAACATATACTTATTCTAGAATTTATCTTACAGGTATGGATCTTAAAGCGCATAGAGATAGACCCTCTTGTGAATACTCAATTACTTTAAATTTAGGAGGAGATCCTTGGCCTATTTATTTTGGAGAGAGAGATGATAATTCTGATTATCATTACCCTGATATGCAAAAAGAAAAACTTACAAAATTAAAAATTTTAAACAAAGAAAATTGTTTATTAGAGCCAGGAGATGCAGCAATTTACATGGGAGAAAAGCTTTGGCATTGGAGAGAACCTTTTGAAGGAGATCACTGTGTCCAAACTTTTTTACATTATATAGATAAAGAAGGAGAACATTATCCTAAACACGCTTATGATGGTAGACCTAATTTAGGTTTCCTTAAAAAATGACCTTTCAAAAAGAAATAATTAATTTAGATATAACCAATAAATGCACTCTTCAATGTTCCTTTTGTGAAAGACAAAAACCTGTCTTTAAAGATTATCGTTCAAGAACAGAAGAATTATCTTTTGAAGATTTTAAAAAAGTAGCTAAAGAAATAAAACACATTAATCTTTGTGGACAAATAAGCGACCCTATATTGCATCCTGATATATTAAAAATGATAGAGTTTTGTTATAAGAACAATAATTACATGGAAGTACATACAGCAGCCACAGCCAAAAATAAAAAAGAAGATTGGTATATTAAAGCTTTTAAAAGTAATCCTAATGTTTTTTGGTCTTTTGGAATAGATGGATTACCACAACAAAGTTCTAATCATCGAATAAATCAAGACAGTGCTTTTTTATTTAAAATAATGGTTATATGTAATTCCATGGGTATGGATTGTGAATGGCAATGTATAGTTTTTGATTACAATGAAAAAGATATAGACAATATTAAAAAGATGGCAAAGGTCATTGGAATAAAATTAAAATTAATTCTATCAAATCGTTTTGATGAAAGTAGTAATCTTAAACCTTCTCAAGGTAATTATATTAAAAAAAAGTTAAATACAGAAAGAAAAGGGGAACTTGTACCTAAATGTTTTGAGGGCAAAGAACTTGGTCATTCAGCTTTAGGATACATTACACCATGTTGTTGGTTAGCAGAAGGGGATGCAGAAAAAGATTATCCTGAACTTTGCAATCAAAAAACTAAGATAAATAAAAATTCTATTTATAACATTATACATGGAAAAGCTTTTCAAGAATTTGAAAATATTTTAAAGTATCAACCTGAAAAAGCCTATGATAAATGTTGGCAAAAGTGTTCAACATTATCTGGTGATCACAAAAAATATATTCGTTCCAATGGTTAAAAATATATTCGAATCAAAAATAAGTGATTTAATTCACATTGAAAAGAATTTTTTATCTAAAAAATTATGTGAAAAAATAATAAATGAATATGATGACCAAGATATACAGAGAGAAGTAAGAGATCATATGCCTGACAGAAAATTAAGTAGAACTTATGTATCAAGTCGTGAAGTAATTAATAGAAAAAACTCTTATGAAAGAAAAAAAATAGATATTGAATTAGTTGAAGTTCTTCGTAGTAGTTTAAAAATATATATTCAAAATGTTTGGAAAGATTTTACTTTTAATCAAGATCAAGGATTTTGTTTAAATAAAATGATTAAAGGAGATGGCTATAATGAACACGTAGATAATGTGCCTGGAACTAGCTGCGATTGGAAAATGACTCTTGTTTATTTATTAAATGATGATTTTCAAGGGGGTGATTTCACTGTTCACAAAGTAGATCAAAAACTTAAACAAGGAGATTTAATTATGTTTCCCTCATATTGGATGTTTCCACATGGAATTAAAACTGTAACAAAAGGATCAAGATATAGCTTGATAACATGGGCATGGTAATTTTTTATACTTGTATGACAGGTAATCATGGTTTTATTCCAAATATTACAAATGAACAAAGAAAAGATTTTAAATATATATGCTTTCATGAGAACCATCCTGAAGCAGAATTAAATAAAGGCTGGGAATATGTGAATCTTGCTACAGAGTTTGACAACTCTGAGCATAACTTATCGGATCAAAAAAGACAAAGAATGGTAAAAATGCTTCCTCATATTTTTTTACCCGATCACATATATTCTATATACCTAGATCCTTCTTATTATGTTAATAAAATTTTTTATGACAAATGTTATGAGTATATAAAGAAAGACATAAACTTTGGAGTTTGTAGTAGAAAAAGAACATTTGAAGAAGAGATAGGACACGCTCACAGTAATCATAAAATATCTTCTTTAGAAGAATATTTAACTATTAAAACTCACTATGAAGACAATTCTTTTTATAGTTCAAATGGAAGCTGGCTGATAAGAAAAAAGAGAGATACTGTCAATAATATTAACACTGCTTGGTATAAATTATTTCTTGGAACATTTAAAGAAAGAGGTCGAGATCAGCTTCTTTTACCAATAGTTGCTTCAAAAGACTCCGTTTATTTTTTAGATGAAAAAGATCTCTATAATAATTGTTTTGAAGAGCCTAGATTTGTTAATTATGAAGATCCTCAAATAGACAAAAGTCTAATTATATAATCCTGATTGAATCAACCGAGATAAAATAGTATATTTGACGCCATGCCACTCGTTAATTTTACAATAAAACCAGGCGTAAATAAAGAA
>TARA_R110002050_G_scaffold283543_2_pt1 | contig 11349 bp, 13 predicted proteins | sample TARA_R110002050 | Tara Oceans TARA_R110002050 (sample SAMEA4396988) | marine metagenome | biome: Polar Biome; feature: [DCM] deep chlorophyll maximum layer (ENVO:01000326); material: water (ENVO:00002006), including particulate matter (ENVO:01000060) such as... | depth 25 m
GATTAGTTTAAAAACTTATTTACTAAAAATTTAAAATTTAACCTTGTTACTAGGTAGCTTCTAAATAGCCTTCTTGCTATATTAAATAATGCTTTGTGGTTTGGGAAAGAGGTTGAAATAACTTCTTAACACAACTTTGGCTTTGGCTGTGTGAAATATTAAACCAACTTTAGATAGAATAGGTCTTTCTTAAGCATCCAATCCTACTGGCAATTGAACTGAAAAAAATGAATTTAAAAAATGGAGAAAAATAAAATATATACACATATCTTCCTGATATATAAGGAGCTAAATACGATTATTTAATTTGCTTAGAACTTAATCTTATACAGGATGTGTAACTAATTGACAAATAAATAATTAACCATAAAACGGTACAAATTCGGTACAATAATTTCTAGAGGTAGTGGTTTTTTAGGATTATTTTAATTTTGGTAAGGGTGCTGAATTTATCCATCCTTATTCCTCATTAAATTTTTGTGCTTCCAAATTTACCCTTTCTTTATATTCAGTTTTAAGGTCATTGCTGAGAAAAGACGTTTCAATTAATTGGTTAGCCTTTGGTAGCCATTTTTGGAGACGTTTATAGACTCCATTGACTTGTTTCTCATTCAATTTCAAAACCACTCCTAATCTATCGAAATAACCTTTGTTGAAATTCATTTTTTTCCCTCCAAGCAATAGTGCTATATCTTCCTTGTCTTTTGGGAGGATGACTTTAACATTGAGTAAATCATAAGCAGGAGATAAAGCCCAACCTTGATCAGTTTGCCACATTGAGAAATTTTTCAAGTGCATGTCATTATTGCCGATGACATAGTTAAAAACAGCAAGTTCGAAGAATCGCATTTTATCAAGTAAGGTATTGGTTGAAAGTTCACCAATGGCTTTCCCCAGGGTTTCCATATTCCCTTTGTATTTGTCTTCCAGTTCCAAGATCTGCAAGAAATCAATCATGTGGATTTTAGAATGATCCTCTTTGCGATCTATTCGCTTGGTGAGATAGGACAATTCGCCTGAAGCCAATCGAATCAAAGTAGAAGGCACTACTTCAATATTAAATAATTCTGCCAACCTCATGGAGAGATGCTCATTTTCTGGCATCTCGGGGTATTGGATATTTTGTGGCTTCAGAATATACATGCCCTCCAGCGCATTTAGGATCGTAAGTCTTCCCTGATGTCCGTTCTCCAATTCGGTTTTTATCCACCCCAATGACAATTTTGGTTGAACTCCAGGAACCGTAATGGAACTTTCAGCTGCCTGCTTTGCCAAGACTTCCATTTCTGACAGTTGATAGGGAAGCTCTGGAGCATGTGTAGTCCCAAAGAAGTCTTTGACGCATTTGGGATGATAATCTCCTGTTTGACTTGTGTTCAGTGTTTCATAACAGTACAAACATCTATTCATTTCCTTTTAGGTTTAGAGGGTGAACGCTCACGGCTCCAATAGCATTTTGGCAACAAGCCAAAAGTAGCCCCATTCGGTCATTTTTATTGATTTTCCAGCTTTCTGCAGCAATATTCAATAACCAACCTTCGGGAATCAAGCCGTCAAAAAAGGAAAATAGGCGTGTGCTTCGATAGGGGCGAAAGGTCACCGGCATTTGAAACGTGATGAATTGATTAGGGTGTTTTTGGGTGTATGATTCGTCGTACACAAAAACATATTCACCAGAATCTTCTTCTGTCAAGATGCCGGCCAACTCATTGTTATACTTCACTATTCCTTTTCGCATCTTTTTCGTGAATTGAAGTTAATACGTGGCCAAACATGCTTAGAACTTGGTTTACCCTAGAAAGGCTTAAATTTTCCTTTCCCTGCTCGATTTTCCGGATTACGGTAAGCGCAACCCCGGCTTTTTCGGCAAATTCTTCTTGAGTCATCCCCAACTGCTTTCGTCTGGTTTTTACAAATTCGGCTATTTGATTCATTCTATATGTATTTACATATAAATGTATGAAAAATATTTGAATTATATGTTTTTGCGTATAAAAAGTAAACTTGAATTATTTTTATATGCATTTAGATATAGTGTTATAGCCAAGCCTTTCTCGGTGGGGGATAGAAAGTCGCTCTATAGCTCATTTATCTGGTTTTATTGAGCTATAGAAATCAGTTTAATCGCTCATAGGATGAATTTGGGAGAGACCGGATTGGCCAAACTTCACTTCATTGTGCACACACTGTGTGCACAAAGTTTATCCAATAGTTCAGATTAGTTTTTTTCTGTGGAATATGGAATAAAAGCAGCTTACAGCTTCAGTGCCTGTCGTCTCGGTTTCGGTTCAATACACTTATCAATTTTACTGTTTCCATTTTCCCGACATTCGCCGGGACAGGCTTTCCGGTTTGCTGGATATAATTCGGGTTTAAGGCTTTGAAAACCTCAAAGGTTTTTACTTTCCGATACAGAAAGTATTTATCATTGATTTTCAGCTATTTATAAATGTAAGGTACAAATAGGGTACAAATACGCACGAAATACAGCAAAATAAGCCCTTTTTTATACTTTTCAGAACTTTGAAAAATTTGTGCATTGAAAGGGTAATTTCATCTGTTATTTTATAGCTAAAAATTACTGCTTTGATTGCAAGATAAGAATAATGCCTAAAGGCTGGTTAATGGCAAAAAAATTGAACTTTGAGAACAGCACGGGCAAAAGAAAGAAATCCTTTGCTTGCCCTATTTTGAAAAAAGAATGAACAGAAAAATTCAAAAGCAGGATCTTACAAGCTGCTATCTGAATGAACAAGTGAACCCTTATACTCATCAGCTTTTAAGACTTGTCCCCAAAAAGAATTGAATTCACCTGTTCCTTTGGAACAGATTCAGCCCGTTTAATTTGTTGCAATAGCTTCAAATATTTCTTTGTAGGTTTTCCAGCATAATACTTTTTAAAATGCTTTGAATTAATCTTTTCATACGCTTTATCAATACCAAAGTAAGCCCTAAAGGTTTTATCTAAGGAACGCCCGTACTTACTGTACGTTTGTTTTTCATACATACAATTCAACCCCTTAAACGCTTCACGACTTAAAAAACACCCATCAACCAAATACAGCTTCCTGCAATACTTGAAAGTTTTCGGACAAATGAAAAACCAAATCTTGCCCTTGTTCAGGTTCGATTCCTTCCAAAATAGCTTCACCTTGTATTCACGTTCTTCACCTTGATAGGTGTACTTTACAATTATGTATGGGCTGTTTTCAACCATGGAAACGAACAGGTTTGCGCTTCCTGTTTGTTCGCCTTGCCTGCTCCATGTTAGTGTTGTATTTGTTGTATGGTTTTGTTTCAAAAAGCCCCAGCGTTTAAAGTTGTTAATGCTTATCTGACAAGTTGTGTCAAACAATATTGGGAAAGTGTGCGCTTTTGCCATGATTTTTTTTTGAACGTTTCAAACCTAAATTATTAGAGAAAATCATCAAAATTTAAATTTTAATTCCTTCCTGAATTAGAGTTTCTTTGATATAGTTTTCAGTTAAAGGTTCGGTGTAATCAATTATAATTAATTTTAATCCCAATTTTTTAGCAAGCTCCACTTTGTATTTGTCTCTTTCTTGAACTTTAATTAAAGCCTTTTTTCCGCCCCAGGCTTTAACAGGGAAAAAATGCTGTTTTCCTTGATATTCAAATCCCAAATTTTTTTCAGGAATGAAAATATCAATTTCCAATTTTTCAAACCAAACAGGTCTAATATTCCTTTCTACTGTATGGTTTGAAAAAATCCTAGAAATAATTTTATGTAGTATTGATTCACTTATCCAAGAACTTCCAATCTTGGAAAAACCGAAATCTTGCCTAGTAATATTTTCGATTTTATTTTTAATTTTTCTTGAAAGTAAAGAAGTTTGCTTTTCTCTTTCTTTTATAAAAGTTGATTCAAAAAGTTCTTTGTTCAATAAATAAAGATCATTTGGATTCATTGAATTATATCTCAATCTAATTCTTTCTTTCTCTAAAGAAATTAAATTTTGAATTCCCTTAAGATTCTGGATTAATTCCAATATTTCTGTTGGACATTTGTTTTCAAGAACATCAAAGTTGGAACTTATTCCAAGCCTGAAATATTCTTGATTTATGTACCATCCAAAAAATTGTCTAAAATTTCCACCATACATTTCATGGCAATACCGTAATGTTGGAGTTGCTTGATTACACGAATGACAAATTTTATCCTTAAAAATTATTGAATTAAAATATGGATCTTTAATTGAATTTGAATATAAAAATGGAAAGTTACCCTTTATACTAAAAAATTCATTTTTAGATTCCTTTATTTCAGCTATTTGAATAAAATTTTCAATTGCATTTTCTGAACAAGAACAAAAGTAAAGGTTTTCATTTAAGCCTTTAGAAAATCCGAAAAATGTTCCATAGGGTTCAGGATAAGCAACATATTTTAAAGGCAAGTTTTCTTCAACAATTTGGCTTTTAGCGCAAATTTCAACAATAGCGCCTTTTTTTGGCGAAATATACCTTGTCTTTTTTTCTTTCATTTTACAATAAAATTAAATAAAAATTAGTTGGAATTATCTTTAAAACCTAAATTTTTAACGAACTTGCCTGTTTCCCTAAACTATAAAAGATAGTGGAATATTTTAAAAGCCCCAATTAACGGGTTCACCTTGATCAGCTTTAACAGCTTCAACCTTTGGGAGAACATAAGGCATAAGCTTCAGCACAATTTCCAGCCGTTCTTTCGGTTGCAGTTTAGCAAGCTGTTCAGGTAGCTTTTCAATTTCTTGCTTTATGATTCCTTTTATAGTTTCTCGCAAACAATCTGTAAGGATAGGATCTTTGGTTTTCATGATTTTATATTATTCAGTCCAATAAATAAATTCTTTTATATCAGCCATCTGTTTTGAATAATACTGTTTAGGTCTGTACCATTCAATCTTGCATTCCTTTGCAGCCTGAATAAACGCTGTTTCCATTCTTGATATTTCAGCTCTAAGGAATTCAATTCTGTTTGCATCTTCCTTGATTTTATTTCTAAGCTTTTCAATTCTGTTTGTAATTCCTGAATATTCATTGCTTTTTGTTTTAGTGGTTTCTTTCCTGTAATGCTTCCAATCTTGCTTTATCAAGAAATCTGCAAGATCATACCCTTTTACACGCTGTTCTTCAGTAGCATTTCTTTCAAGTAAATCTGAAACAGAAAACTTGCTATTTGGTACAAGGTTCTGAAGTTTCTTTGCTTTGCTGCTCCAATCTTTGAACGCTTTACCTGTTTTTGATAGGTCGGGAAACAAAAGAACGTTTCTACCTTCAAGGCTTTTACATCTTTTGAAATTTAACCCGCTTAAATTGTAAACAGCAAGCCAAAGCAGGTTTTCAGGATCTTCAGGTAAGCCAAAATACAAAGTGCCGTAAATAGCTGTTTTTGGTGCCTCAACAAGTGCAACAGGGTTCTGCTTGTACTTGCTCAAAAGGTGTTCACCAAACAAGCAATTATAAAAGCCTTCCTGCTTGCCGTATGTAATGTATTTTGTAAGCCATTCAGGTAATTGCTTGTTCAGTTGGTTCAATCCGTTCAGAATTACTTTATCAAGTTTATCTGTTCCCGTTGTTTGGTTGCTTTGATCGAATTGCTTTACCTGTATTGCATGAACGTTCCTGTTCTTGTCAATGTAAGGAAAAGAAACAGCCCCTTTTCTGTACCCTTTTGTAACTGTACCTAAGTAATACAGGGAAATTATCTGTTCCACATCTTCAGGGCTGAAAGGATAGCAAACTGTATTCAAAAGGTTCTGAATAAATGTATTTTGGTTGTACTTTTTTAAAGTATTTTCGAATACAGAAACAGGAAAGTAAACAGGTTCAAGTGCCTTGTTTTGCTTGCCTTGAATTACGCTGTTTTCTTGCCCCTGAAAGGTTAAGTTCTTATTCGTGCTATCGTAATACCGAAAATCTGTTTCGCTCCATTTTAACCCCTTAAAATCTGCTGAACTTGAAAGAATAAATTCAGCTATAAAACAGCCATTGGGCAAGGTTTCAAATACAAGGCTTTTCGGAAAATAGAACTTTGAACCTTCCTGAATAATCAATACTGAATTTTTATGTTCCTGAATTGATTCAGCAGGAACAAAGCAGCATCTTGTTTCCAAAGGTGGCAAAATATAAGTATTGCAATTTGCTTCACGGTCGCACTTTCCAAAATTCCCAGCTATGTATTCACCTGTTTCAGATTCAATGTATTTTACAAAGGTTTTCTTCAGGCATACAGGGCAAGGAAACTTTCTGCTGCTTTTATCAAGTATGTATCTGTAACTTTTCATTTTTCTAAATTTTAGTTTGCACAATGCACTTTCTGCACAATCTACACTTTGGAAATGCATAAAATGCAGTAAGTGTAAAAAGTGCAAAGTGCAATGAATTACAAAAGCTTTTCATACTTGCCCCTTTCAAGGTATTTGAACAGGTTCTTATCTTTAACCCAGTTCTTAAAGTTCCTTTCTTTCATAGTTCCAAGTTCATCAGCAAGCTTTACCCCTTCACCCGTTGTAAATACTTCAGGCAAGGCATCATAAAGTTTTTGCTTATCAGCTGGAAGCAATTCAAAAGGGTTCTTGCTTGTTAGTTGGTGGTGTACTTTGATTGCTGTATTCTGAAAGTATTCAACAAGCTTTACCGCTCCTTGTACGGATTGCAGGCTTATTTCTTTCTTGTCGGATTCACCACAAGCATACCGCAACATTTCAAGCAGCAAAGCAAACCTTAAGGCATACTGTTCTATTTTGGCATAAATTCCCTTTATGGCATCATTTTCAGTTTGATTGCATAGATCAGTAAGGTTTCTATTAAATTGAAACATTTCTGCACGTGCTTCAGGACTGAATTCAAGTACTTCAGGCATGCCCGAAAATTCAAGGTTCAGCAAGTTTTCTAAAACTGTTTGCCATTCTTGATTTATTTCAGAATCAAGTTCTTTTTCGCTCCAATATTCCTTTTGCAAATTGTCGGGAACTACAAACAGCAGCCTATCAATAAATCCATTTTCTGTACGGTTCAAAGCAAGCTGTTCAAGTACAGCAGGTTGAACAGTTCCAATAACAGATACGTATGGGTTTTTTATCATTATTGGCTCGCTTGTTTTTCTGTTTATTCTTATCGGCATACTGCTCCAAACACTTAACCAAAATTGTTCTTCACTTCCCTTGTTATATCGGTTGAAGTTATTGAACCAAGCAGCAAGTTCATCAGCATAAACCCCAATACCCCTTTTATTAAAATCCATTATATCAGTCAATGATTCAGGGGTGAAATCTGAAACAATTAGCTGTTCCCATTTCGGTTTTATAGGTGGTTTTTCAAGCCCCTTTTCTTTTCTCTCTTTTACTGAAAGTTTAGAAAGTTCAAGGAATTCAGCAACTAGGTTTTCATATTCCAGAAACTTTGCTTGATCCTTTTCATTTATCGGTTTTAATGCCCAGTTTATAGGGTGGGTTTTATTTGTACCTGCTTTACCAACAAGGGCAAAATATAAAACTGAATTCTGTTCATACCCTTTCATTATTTGCGCCTTGTGGGTGTTCCCTGAAGCAACAGAAACAGCATACATGATTGCAGCCCCTATAAATTCAATAGGATAGTTTAAGCTTTCATTTGTTGCAATGATAATTTTCTGAACTAGCAAAGGGAAAACATCAACAGGAAAAGGGTTCTGTTCTTTGGTAAATAGCTGCTTTTGTTCTTCAACATGGTTCAGTATTGTTTCAGGGCTTAACGGTTCAAAGGTTGGTTTCAGATCTTTCATTCCCCAGCGCGTTTAATCAGTTTAACAATTAGGGGAAACCGTTCTTGGTTCGTTGTATAAAACCCTGCACGATGCTTTGAAATTGGGCAAATACCAAACTTTACAAGTTTGATTTTCTTTTCCTTTTTCCATTCTGCAACGTATCTGCAAATATTCGCACGCAAGATTCCTGTTTCAACAGATACGGAAAGCATGGTTTTTGGCTGCTGCTTAAATGAAGCAAAAATCCTTTTCATTTGTACCTGAAAATGAGTACTTTTACCCTGTTCTTTATGTATTACTACTTTAGGGCTGTTTGTGGTGGTGGTGTTCTTACTTTTCATGCTTCAGCCCTAATTTAGTGTTTGACAAATAGGCATCTGCTTCAGCCTCCACATCAGCAAAAGTTTGCTTTCGCCCTGCTTGCAAGTACTTTATAAGTTCCTGCTTTGAAAAATATAAACGCTTGCCCCTTTTCATTACAGGAAGTTCACCTTTGGAACTTTTACTGTACAAGGTAGGAACAGTCAGGTTCAGGAATTCAGCAGCCTGCTGGATAGTAAAAAGTTCTTCAGGGGCTTCGCCTGAATTCTTTTCAAAGTGTATTGCTTTCAGGATTTTAGCAGTAACCCTTTCAGAAATACTTTCAATAAGCTTTTCAGGATCAATCGGACTTAATACAAGATTGTGCATAATACTTTTTGTTTTGATTATGCACGCAAGTTCACGGGGCAATTTCAGAGGCTTTCGGGGGCACGCCTTAATTTCGCCCTTTTTATAGCTGTTTACTTTGTAGGTATTTTTTAAGTTCTTCAGGATACTTGGTAAGTTCAATCAAAACTGCTTTCCAATCTTCACCTGCTATTTCAACAAGGTTTTTTTCTATATTCAAATCTTCATCTTCCTTAAAAATTTTATTGATTGCTTTGTAGAAAGTGTTCGGTGAATATTTACCAATGTTTCTTTTTCTTCCTATTTTTTCAAGTTCTGTTTTGCTCCCATAAGGAATACTTTCACCTATTGAATTGCAATCAAAAATGTAAGCCAAAGAATACTGTTGTATAGTATATTTTCGGGGTTCTTCTTTATTATTCTCATTGATAATATTTTGAAGCTTTTCCTTTTGTTCCTTTAGTAATTCAGGTATTTGCCCAATAATTTCAACTCTTTTTTCTAAATCGCTTAATTCAAACCCTTCAGGCATAGGGTTTTCTTTAAAATACGATCGTATCGGTTCAGGTAATTTTTTTTCAAACTCTATTAGATTGTTTTTCAACGTAATTGCATCTTTAATAGTACCGATTATTTTAATTTGCTCGTCAAAAAAATATCTATTCATACTTTTGTCATGGATTACCCCTTCAATTTTAATTTGGAAAGGATAAAAGGTATTGTCCATGTTGATAGGCGTTTTATTACCATTTTCATCAACTCCAAAAATTTGATTTATACCAACATATTCAATTTTTCCATTTTCGTTTTTAAAAGGCACTAATTCACCGTAAACTTTAGACTCATAAAATTCAATCCATTGGTTTAATATGGTTTCAATCTGTTCAATTATATCAGTATTGTATTGATAATTTGTTTCGATTAAATTCAAATAATATTTATGCCAATCATCACTTGGCATAATGAAAGATTCTAATACAATTCTCTGATAGTCTTTGGTTAAAAGCCTTCTTTTCATTTTTTCTTTACGCTTTATCGATGGTAAAATCATCAAGTTGAATTCTATTTGCTGCTTCCTGCTTCAGCTTGTTAGCAATCTTTGTATAAACTTGCGTTGTTTTCAAATCTTTATGTCCAAGCAGTTTTGAAACGGTATAAATATCCGTACCATAAAAAATCTGCAATACTGCATAAGTATGTCTGAAGCAATGAAAAGTAATTTTCTTTGTAATACCTGCTGAACCTATCCATTGGGCAAGGTATCTGTTTTGATAGGCTGAATACTTAAGCCCTTCAAAAACTTGGCTTGTTGGTTCACCCCTTTCACCCAGCAGGTTGTAAGCCTGTTCAGAAATTGGGTGGTTTTCAACCCCTTCAGTTTTTTGCTGTTTGAAGTTCATAAAATAGCCTTGCCCTGAAGCTTCCTGAACTTCGCCCCAAGTAAGCTTCTTTATATCCGAAAACCTTAAACCTGTAAGGGCTGAAAATAGGGCTGCACGCTTCATTAATGGATCAATGCAGGGCTTCTTTACAAGTTCATTCAGTTCTTCAATAGTAAGGTATTCACGCCTTGTTTCAGCTGCTTTGATAGGTTCAATCTTTGCGTTTAAATCAGTTTGAAGTATGCCTTCCTTGAACGCTTGTCTTAAGGTTGCTTTCACCTTATTGAAGTATGAAACAGCTGAATTCCTTGAAAGGGTGGTTTTATCGGATCTTGTACTTTTTGTGGTAAGCAGGTATTCTTTGAAATCTTCAAGAACAGCATCATTCAAATCAGCGAACAGCAAAGTTCCGTCTGTGAACTTTTCAAGATAATTCAAGGCTGAATTCCAATTGTCATAATTTGAAGATTTACGCTTTTTACCAAGCTTCCTGAAGTATTCAACAAAATTCTGCTTTCCAGCTTCCTGAATTTTTAACCTTTCCTTTTCGAATTCTGAATAAATTTCAAGCTTGTTAAGGTGGTTTTCACGCTTTAAACGTACCTGTTCAGCTATTGCAAGAACGCTGTTATTTTCCTGCTCAATAGATTGGTTCTGGATTGGATTTTCAGAATAAACAGATATCTGTTTTACTTTACCATTGGATAAGGTTCTTTTTTTGTACTTGATTGGATCTTTCACGTACATCTTCAGGAATTCACGCCTTGTAAATTCACCTGTTTCAGTATTGAGTACAGCAGGGTAAAAATCAAGATATAGGCTTGATCTTCCTTTTGAAATTGGTTTTTGTCTAAGCGTTACTTTGATAGCCATTTGTTCTTTATTCCTCAGGTTTCAACTTAATTTTTTTGTTCCATAATTTTGTTGAGTTCTGAACGCTTCACCCTTGTAAGCCTTTCAGCAAGATTCACGGCACTTATCTTTCCCTTATCAATCAACCTGTAAGCCGTACGGGTGGAACAGCCCAGCAGCAGGGCAATATCCTTCACGCTTAAGAATTCTTTTGCTTTCAGGTCTTCAATGGGCCGGTTCTTGAACAGCAAGGTTTCAGAATCGGATTGTTTAATTTTTTCAGCCCGTTTCCGTTCCTTGTATGCACGTTTTGCACAAGCTTCAGAACAGAACTTGGTAACGGTTGTACGTGCTGTAAATTCCTTGCTGCAATGCTCGCAAATACGCTGAATAAACATGTTTGAACTCATATCTGAAATATTAAGGGTACTTTAGGGGAAACAAGGGTAATTAAGTGCTATTAAGTGCCAACATTTCGCCCTAAATTGGGTTGAAGTTTGTACCTCAACCCTTCAGGTACAATAAAGGTACAAAAAGGTACAAGAAAAACAATAAACAAAACAAAGTAAACGGTATACAATAGGATATAAAAAAAGCCCTTAAATAGGGCTTTATCAATGTTTTATGTATGTTTTGACATTGTATTGTTTGTGGTGGTTACTTTCCGATACAAAACTTACTAAAAATATTCGCTAGTAAATC
>TARA_R110002050_G_scaffold276589_1_pt1 | contig 11339 bp, 12 predicted proteins | sample TARA_R110002050 | Tara Oceans TARA_R110002050 (sample SAMEA4396988) | marine metagenome | biome: Polar Biome; feature: [DCM] deep chlorophyll maximum layer (ENVO:01000326); material: water (ENVO:00002006), including particulate matter (ENVO:01000060) such as... | depth 25 m
CCTGATTTATCTAGTCAGACCAAGCATATGAGTGATACGAACAGTAAAACATTAATATCTGCTTAGTACTTAATGATGGGTACACTTAGCCATTATTGCGGAGTTAGCAGGTCACGGCGCATTGACTACTGATGCTCTATGCCTTGAGCTAAACATCGTATCACTGCCATAGCGATGGTTAATATAGTCTAGCGTATGCATTAAAACTGAATTAGCTTTAGGAGGGTTAAACAAATCGAATTGGTTATGTTTTTCGCTGGCTAAATCGATAAGCCCTATGCCGATTCTGTAATAATGTATGCCTTCACGAAATGGCTTCGGTGCGGCCTCACTCATAGCTTTGGTTAGCTCGACGGTGCAGTTAGTAGCGCAAGGGAAATGCACTATAGTTTTGTAATTAACAGGACGTTCATCAAAGGGTGAGTGGCGTGCAAAAAGTAACATGGTCTTGCAGCTAGAGCCTTGCTTACGCGCTTTACTAGCTGCAATACCGACATGCTTTCTCAAAGCTTGTAATAACGACGAATAATCTGTGATGCGCGCACCTACGCTTCTAGTCGAGAATATCTGTTTTTTATCAGCCCTCGCCTCATTCCACACTTTACATACTTGACCGTTAAGCTCACGAACGGTAAGTTCTATTTCAATACTAAACTACTTTCTTGCCAATGTCGGCGGCATAGAGGCGAGTTGAAACGCAGTACGGATATTCATTAGTTCAAGCTTCTTACTTATTCGGCGCCCTATCCCCCAAACTACCAAGTACTTTCATTCTGACATCATCGCAGCGCTCATAGAACACAGACGAAGACAGGTGATGCTAATAGACATTAACATCACCCTCCTTCATTAAAGATGCATCGACTGTAAAGATCACAACAGCAATGCTGCAAAAACAGAGTGCTCATCAAGACGTGGAGATATCGGTGAAGATCTTGCTCTGCCTCTTTTATTGTAGAATCTCACTCTGGCTTTTCTATCAAGCTAGCATTAGCTCGCATTCTTGACTATTTGGTGAATCCGTGTCGCACTTAAGTCAAAAATTTTAGCGGTTGCTTTTTGGGTAGTTCCTGAATTAACCATCTGTTTAATCTCCAGATCTCGTTGCTTTTGCTCCATCCTAATTGCTTTTGCATTCAACTTAGACACCTCCCCTTGCAATCCCCTAATTTTTCTTTCAGCCTCATTTAACCGGTATTCTAAAATTTCCATAACTCACTCCTAAAAAAATAAAAATAACTTTATCCACTTGATTAGCCTAAAATAATTAAAATAACAGGTCAGCCAAACCAATCACATGAATTAGCATAGATCACATGTACACTTGAAGAAACAGCCAAATAAGGAGAAAATTAATCACCCAACTTTTTCCTTTGAACACTATCGTTATGACACTGAAAAAATATTCCACATCAACATTTAAGCAATGGTTTATTGAGTTAGATGCGGTAGTTAGACACGAGATACTGCACTATCTCATCAATCAAAAACACATAGAGGATGGGGATTTATTCTTTGATACGTTGCCATTTATCTCATTACTAAATGAATCGATGAATGCTTCATTTGTTTATTTGGAGTCACTGGAGAAGCTAGATGACGATACCCAATTAGGAAATCTGGAAAGCGCAGTAGGATCGCTCGCAAGTCAACATGCAACAAGTCGATTTTTGGCTGAGCAGGATTTCATGCTTCAGGTGATTGATAAAAAAAGTTACGATGAGCTGAGCCAAGAAGCGAAATATACTCTTACTAACAAGTACCCGCTTGCCATTAACACAGTAAAGTTCCTTCTAAGAGAAATTGATGAAAATCCACTTCCCTCATATTTGTGGTCTAAAAAGCTCAATGAGTCCTTTCATATAGAAGACTTGGGGAATGACAACGATTTGATTGCCATCGCCACATTTCATTCAAAGCTAATCGGTAGCCCAAAACAAGCTTCGCAGATCTACCTAAGCAAGCCAGCACTTGTGACTTCCATCAAGAAGTATGAATATATCGACTTTACGCTAATCGGATCAGATGAAGATCTTGAGTTGCTCGCTCGCTACAAGCGAAGAAAAATTTGCAGACTCGAAAAAGCACACAAAAAGCAGGTTCTGGCCTACTGCGATAATTTGTTAAAGCATTATACTAATCATTACATAACGGAGAATACTTCAAAGGCCACCATTCTTGACGAAGCCTCTCTACCGCTTCCCCCACCAGCGAAGATGCTCTCAAGCCGATTCGATGGCTATTTGGCACTAGTTATAGGATTACACTGTATTAAGAACCGCTCCCGCTATAAAGTCCTTGAAGGACAAGAGTTTGAAGTAGAGAGTAATTTTCGAAGCTTTGTAGAAGCAGAACTTTTAAATAAGTTGCAATTCATGCGAGCCGAGTACAACGACTGGCTCGAGAAAAATGGCACGGGCAACGAACTTGACGACCGAAAAAACTATATAAACAATGTGCTCACCAAACGAATTCGGTCTCAAATAGCAAAAGCAGATCACCTCATCGAAGAGTTTGCTAAGACCTATTTTCCTGAAAACGAGAAGTGAGTGATTTAAAACACCCGAATTCAGGCTTATTAAGCGGGACCACCTTTAGAGCCACAAACCCCACACGGCATGCCGTGTCACATAATAACTCTACGATATAAGTTTGAGACTCTCATAGTTCGTCTCCATTTTAATAGTTATTAAAGTGCATTTTTAGCGTGTTTTAGCGCTTTATCAGCTCGTTCTGCATGTAATAGTGAGAGAAAGACAGAAAACTTAGAATATGCATTGCTTACTGCGTATTTAGTCATATTTTTATTATTTTACTGAAGAAAAAAATGTAACCGCTAATCAAAAGTATCATCGAACTTGGAGTAGATATCATTAACTAATCTACACATTACCGAGTTTACGACGTAAACATCATCAAGTTTAATATAGTCATCAAAAATAACTCTATAATGAACCATAGAGTTTCTAATTTTATATATTCTATCTCCAATTATTTTGGCCTTGGATTTAACAATTTTTTCTCTTTTACTTTGAATCGATGATTCTACAGCTCCAGTTTCGATAAGAGCATCTAGCTCCGTTTCTTCATCTTTTATCATCATTCTTGATAAATCTAAACTTTCAGCCTCCAGTAACTCATTATATAGATCTATGATAGTGCTAGATTGCAATTTAGAAATTAAACCTTTAAGTTCGGTGTCTTCAGATGGTCTCCATCCCGTTGCCTTTTCTACACATTTATTAAGTTTGTCATGATTAATATTGGTTTCCAAAAGAGAGTTTAATTCTAAAACATAAGATCTTGAATATAGCCTTTCTAAAGCCCTATACAAATCTAAAAACAAAAACTTTGGGTTATTAAAATGAGACAAACCATTAAATACAATATCAAATGGTATTGAAGACACTCCATTTACCATTAAATAAGATATAGATTGATAACTAAAATCGACGTAAAGATTCCTATTTTGATGTAAATACTTTGCTTTTTCGTTGATAATTAAACTAGCTACTCGACTTAAAGAAAACTCATTCGTGATAGTACTTTTAGTTTTTATTAAGGAAAACTCTTCAAAACACACCCCAAACTCATTAAAGTTTAAACTCTTATCAGTATTTGAGTCATTAAATAAGTAATACTCATATAATTCGGCTATTTTATCTTCTTTTACACTAATCAAGCCACTCCATAACGCAAGTATAAAAACACCTGAATTCTGTTCTTCAAATTCAAATAAGCTACTATCTATTTCAAAATTTAAATTCTTATTTACGACTATATACCGCTCACCATTATAATAAAAATCTCCAAACTTCAACCCATTATCATTCTCGAGACAATTTAGTTTACCATACCCATCATTGGGATTTGCTGTTGCATCTTTTAACCATTTTTGATCATCTGTTGTTGTGCTTATGTACACACTTTTTTGAAAGTCAGCATAGCCTTCTTCTATTAGCATGTTCTTTAAAAACATAAAAACTTTCTTATTCACAGCATTAGCAGATCTAGGCATCAATTACTCCAGCAAATTTCCATAGAATCGATGTCAAAGTTCTCTTCAATAAGAACGTTAAATGCACTCTTAAAAAATTCCCTTTCTGCATCACCAATTCTTGATGAAGTGCTTGATGGCAAGCGTTGAGCTAAATTTTCAAAAGATAAGAACTCTGTCAATTGATCTGGTGAAAAGCCTTCTAACTTTTCAATAAATCCATCAAGGCCAGACAATATAACTTCTAAATTAAATTGCTGCCTTTCAGCAGGATAGTCTTGTCTAGGTCGGCCAAGAACTTTTATAGCAAATGCTACTGTCATACCAATAAATAAAGGCTGACTAGTGAACAAATCTAGCCCTTTCTTAAACTTAAAAGAACTCAATTCTTCTACAGGGGTGCTAGTCGAAAAAATACAGTCCAGTTTAACAAATCTTTTTAACAGGTTTATATATATATCTAAAAGAGGGTTTTTTGAAGATGAATCGATAAATTCGAGCTTAGTATACTCTTCAGCGATGGTATCTTTCTTATTTGCTTTTTCTGATCTGGCCCCAAAAACCAAAAATGACTCTAGTATTCTATCTGCTTGAAAATCACCACCTTTAGTTCTTCTTCTACCATCATTACTTTCTATTAAGGTAATTTTATCAATACTACTCTTAATATCATTTATGATAGGTTTCAACACAACTTCCAATTGTCTTTTTGTATTCCAAGGAACTTGACCAGTATTAAGAACTAACATTCTGTAAATTAAATTGCTAGTTGTGTCTGTTATCCAGAGCTCAACCCGAATTACTCTATCAGATAAACCACTATTATCATTCAAAGCTTCTATCATCGCTGTTGTACGTTGCATTCCATCAATAATACATAGGGAATCACTTTGATCTTGTACATACTCAATAATATCGATTGAACTTTTAAACGTACGATTAAAATCACGGTCAATCATCCCTAATACAACTGGTGGTAAAACTGAGCCATTTCCAAAGTCTCGTTTCATTTGCTCACGAACTTTTTTAGCGCTTGCAGAAGTTAATGCACTCCGTTGACCATACAACTTCCCATCCTCTTCATATACATTTCTTATTAATTCTAGATAATTAAATAAGGTAAGATGCATAATAATTGAATGGCAATTAGAAACATTATCTTCCAGATATATACATTGGTTATTCATAGCATTACTCGCAAAATTAATGATAGGCAAACAAAGCATGTCAAATGATAAAACACACTAAATTTAATTAAATTGTACAGGTGAACTATATTTCAATCAAGTTTAGTTATAACTTAAACCATGACACGTAAGTGATTTTTATATCACTATCAAATTATAACATTTAATTAGGTGTGCTTATTTTGTTCTAAGTTAATGTTAGTCATTCGAGCAAAACCTTCACTTCAAAATTACAGCCACATAATCTGGGATGTTAAATTTACCGAATCCATTAGCAAAATGTTCCTCAGTACCGTATGCCATCCTCTCTAATGGAGCATCTCTATACTCATAAGTCTGAATTTCATTAATATATTTTGCTATAAATGCCTCCGCCCCCAAATGAGACCATTGGGCTACATGAACCAACTCATGGAAATGTAAACGAAGATTTTGTGCGAATTGAGGTAAAACAAAGTATGTATTTTTGTAGGTGATCCCATCGACAGGCATATCAATAAAATCATCTAATCCTATCGCCCGTAACTCCGGAAAATCAGGCTTAGGAATAACATCTACAACAACATAAAATGCTTCTTGTAGGAAAGACAATGGATAGAAACCGTTGAATTCATCATGTAAGTGTTCACAGCAAATTCGATTTTGGCGATAATCAAAATTCGTTTGGTCAATCCATTGTTCGAGCCGTACTAACATATTAATTTCCTTTTAAATTAGCCTAAAACTTTAAGATATCGAAAGAAATCTAACTGGTTGAGTTTAGCAAACTCCCTTGCCTCATCTTTAGTATTAAAAGGATGAATATTAAGCTCACGCAACTGTTCAATCGCTTTTCTAGGGCAAGCCACCATCCAATCATCACCACTCATAAAACTGGTTGATGAATTTATAGAAGTATGAACTGTGCCGCCTACAATAAATGTCTTGGTAAGTGAATCAATGTAATCCAATTCAGGTAGTATCTGCTGGCACGTAAGATCATAAAACTTTAGTACTGAGTGCATAGTAATCAGGAAGTACATATATCAGTTATTTCCTACTATATCGCTATTCAATGAGCCAACAGCGATTTGCTTACCTAAATCGAACCCAATCGCGATCTCACTGATGCTAGGGTCTAACTCAAGTTGCTGGCATACTAAATTAGCCTCAAGGACTTTTTTAAATGGCTTGGCTTGATCAGGATAACGGTGCCATCCCTTGAGTATCCTCTCGGAAGATATATCAAACTTTGATAAAAAACTCATCCGTATCACTGCGGTAAATCAAATAGCCAAAAAATGGGATATGGTCTTCCACACCCAAATTATGCCTAATAGTATCAATGTCGGGTTCGTCCATAAACGTCTCTACCCATAATAAAACACACTAATATGCCGTCACATTAGTGTGTTACGATTAATATCGCAAGCATTGAATATGTCTAAAGATCACATTTAAGCGTCTAAAATAAGTTTCTTTAAACGGGTTAAAGCAGCAACTTGTAATAACTTTAGTTGCTTATCGTTAACTTCCAGGGTTCGATATTCAAGCAACAGACGACTTAATTTCCAGCGTTTCCTGTTAATCATGTGATACCAGTAGCTAAAACCATATTTCTCAACCCTATCGCGTTGTGTTGCGCTTAAGAACATCAATATCATAGGATTGTAGAAAACAGTGCTTTTAAGAAAATAAGGGGCCTTTTCAAGTTGAGCGAGGGAAATAGGATTTTTTGAATCCGCAAACTTGAATACACGCTCGAGACGGCTAATTGGTACGTAACATTTCTTCTCTGCGTCATAAACAAGCAAAACGACGTTATTGGGTCCTAAATCTAGATATTTCCTTAACTTGTCGTACACGTAGGATTTATTCGATTTTGGACTGCCAAACCTCCCCATTCCTAAACGTGACTTTTTAGCTTTCTCATTCAGATAATAACTTCTTAGCTTGACATTCGTACGATCGACTAATAGATAAGGTAATGGGACACCTATCAGGTCCATAGCGATATCAAGGCGCGTTACATTAGCCACTTCCATAATATGCTGTGCATCATCACCTAATAACGACTTAAACCACTCGAAAAAGGCGGTAATTTCGGCAGGACTATGCCTTGCTGGATTTAATGATATTTTGACTAAACGCTGTTTCGGGCGCTCCTCTCTAACCTTTGGATGTATTCCCCAATAGACAATGATCTTTGAAGACATTTGATTCTCGAACATAGCGAAGCGTTGATACACTTCTTTGCAATTCTTTAGAACTTTAGTGGTACCCGTTTTATACAGCTTAAAATGCTCAGTAGGTACAGATTTCATAGCCATAGATAGCGTAGAAACCACTGATTCTGGCACGTCTATAGTTAAGTACAGCATATCGACAAAGGGTATCGCGCCGTATTCGAGCGGATTCATCAATATAGCGCTTAAGTAACGGCCAAGTTCTAATAGCTGAAAATGATTCAATAGCTCATTGCTCGGCTTATCTTTAAACCAAGCTTTAAGCTGTGTTTTAACTGCTTTAGAAGGATGATTAGGTAAATCGGCATGATCACATAATTGGTTTGTTGCTTGGGTATAAGCATTTACACCTGCTATGTAGGTTTTGCCAGAATGCACACTAATCACACTAGAAAGGGCTGCTTTATTAGACTTAGACATAGTTAGATCTCTATTCATGATCTCTATACTACACATATACTATATATACTAAGATATAATAATACTGTTGTATTATAGATAGTTACACTTTAGTTAGTGTTGTTAGTGTGCATTTACAGTATGCCTGTAGATAGGTCACTAATTGTTTAGATACCTCGAAATACACACTAATCACACTAGCGAATGGGTGGAGAATAATCCCCACTGTCACCCTAGTCAGCTCACCAAATAGCTTTAGGATTAATTTGCCAAAGTGTTGCACTACCTTTATCTATTGGTTTCACAAGACCAAGTTTCTCGAGGTAATGTAATGCATCTTGAATCTTCTCTTTTGCCTCATCTCCACGCCCACTGAACCCCTTCCAATTACATTGCGCCATTTCAGACACCGACATTTTCTTATTAACACCTTTTTTCTTAAGCTTTTCGAACAGTTGCTTGGCAGCCTCCTGTTGAGCCATCCCCTCTGCACCAAAGATTGTCATTGCATGCGACATCAAATAGTCAATGGTCTGCACTACGTAGCTGAATGCTTGAGCTGAAATACACTTAATCTGTTTGAATGTTCCTGTATCTACGTCGAAATTCAAAAAAACTTGAAATATCAGAGCCAATTTACAAGATAACGCTTCATATTTACCCAGTTGACTATGCATTAAGTGCTTTTGACTGTACTTGCTACGTTGCTTTTGAATATAAGCCACCAACTCTTCATAATCTTCTTGAGCCTTAGCTGAAAAATGAATTGGTAGATGCTCACCACTAAAATTTGCATCTCGCTTAGGCTCCCATTTAGCAAGAGCATCAAAGAATTTCTTGCACGTAATGGCTTTCAACTTTGAAAAACCACCTGAAACTAATGGATCATCAATGGCTGTCACAGGTAGTACCATCCATAAAAAACGATTTAACAAGCCATCATTTCCATGACCTAATTGAGCCGCACTGATATAAGGTCCCAATACATCAGGTTGAATACCAGCGAGTACAGAAACTGCTGCTTTGTCGATTAATTTATCATCTTGATTAGCGCGGGATACGCTTAGACGTCCATTACCAGACTCGCTATTCAGAAAGACACCTCGAAGTGCCGAAGATGTGGCATCTGGTCGTTCTAAACCTTTAAAGAATGCTCCACCTTCATCAGCGACATATGCAATTGGTCGACCAAGCAACATTAATTTGTAAAGAGCAGGAAGTGTCGTATCAGTAGTAATGTGAATGCCACGGTCATTAATAAGCACAGGTAAAACCTTATCTAATTTCGCTGCACATTCTTTCTCAAGTTGCTCAATCGATTCATAAGATGCACCTTCTTCATCATTGTTATTAATTGTTTGATTTAAAAAAGCCTTAACACGTTGATTAATTGCTTGTTTAACCATGTCAGCCTTACGTTCCCGACCTTCATCACGTTGGTAAACACAGCTACTTGCATTACTTAAGGCTGCTAACATTATGGGTGACTTACCTGATGCAGGATGCCCAACATTCATGACCCATATATTAGGGGACTCATAAGTTACAGAGTTGTTATTAACCGCAACTCTGAAGTCCTGAGCAAGTACAGCCCCCGTTAGTCCCACTATTGAACCAACAACATAATCGAAATTGGGATTCCCATACTTACCAATTGACTTAGCGAGTTTTGTTAATATTGGTGGAACAGTATCGGCCTCAATAACCATGGCACAATCGCCAATAGATGAGAGTGGTTTATGAGGAAGCCAACCATCAAAACCAATTCGGTTTGCGATCTCAAAATGTGTCAAAACCTTCGGTTCATTGGTGATTACAATATTGCGATGACCCAAGCAAACATTAGATAGGACACGTAATTCACCATGAGATAGTTCTTTAATCGATTTCAGTTGAGTTCGTTCGCTGTGATCTCCCTTGCAACAGTACACCGCCACAAGTGAACTTTTTGTACTGTAGTAATAAATTGCATCCTTAATCTGCTTAGAGAACACTTCCAAATCTTCTCCAATATGAGCCTGAGAGAAAACAGCTTTGACGTAAAAGTACGACGAATCTTTGGGAATAATCTTCAAACCTTTAACAACACCTATAGATGATGGATTAAGCTTGTTGCCGTCACTATCCCGAAGAATGACCAGTTTACAATCATCCGCATTATTCATTTGGCACATTACAGTTTCTTGCGCCTCATTTCGCTTTTCAGTAGGACAAGCTTTAATCACTTCAAGGTTATGATGGTTGTTGATAGACATTTTCTTTAACTCCTGCTTTTATAAGATGTCCATACTTTATCCATTTAGGAGTAAACAGTAATCCTGCACATTTTCATGATTAAAACCACTTATGCCTATTACGGAAAAACAAATAAATAAATTTGAAATCAAATAGTTACGGTGGCATAGTGTTTTATAAATTTAGAGGTTTTATGTTGTTTACTGAACATTTCTTGATAAAAAACACGATTTGAGCTCCTAGAATTAACTTAACTATCAAAAACAAAATATCTAACAATTACTTGAAAATAAAGGGAATTTATAAAAATAAGCAAAACTCGATACCAAAGACAATATTGCTCTGATAATGATTCAAGAAATGTCGGATGATAAATTGCAACTAAATGGATACATATATGAATAAGAATTATGGAACTCAAGAAAACCCAATTAGACGAATTCAAGATAACCTAAAGCGAGAACTAATTTCTCGCTGCAAAGACATCTGCGAGGAGGGATTAGAGACCGCTCCCGATTTAGGCAAGCTTAGAGGTGCAAGCGATTACAGTGATGACGAATACACATTTATAACAAATATAATTACCAACCAGCAATTAAGCCATAATGCTGTTCGTTTAGGTTGTTTTTTGTATATTTATGAAAATACCGGTGTTGAAGAACTGGTGTTCGACCTTTCTGATTTCAACAAAAAGTTTAAGGATAAAAATTTAGCGGATGGAACTAGCGATGACTTTGTCTATGTTATTTCGGCGAAGAACTCTCAACCTGAGATGCTTTGGCTACCCATTAAGCATCTACTAAAGCTACTCATGGATGCAGGTATAATGCTTAACAAACCAGAGTTAATCGCCTGTCTTATCGAATTACATGAGTTCTACTACATCACCGCTACTGAAATTTGTTATGAAAATAGCCTAGAGCATTACAAAGCGACAGGAGAAGTGAAGAAAGTCGGTTCTGATAGTAACCTCGTGCATATTCACTTAACTACCTCTATGCAGAAAAAAGCATTAACAACGAAATGGCTCTCCTATACAAAAAATAGAATGTATACCTAACATTTTATTGCGCCTAACCGTATCAAAAACAGCGGCTGAAATTTAGTCTAAAAAGAGATATTATTAATGCGTTTCTAGTATCTCTTTCCCCTTCTAGCTCAATCCTCTAAATACAATTCAATTTATATACTTACTGGAGTTTCAATGACTACAGCGACCCCGTTCGCGCTGTATTTGAGTCGCCTGTCTACTAATAGTCAGCGCTCTATCAGCTCACAGATGCGCAGTATTGCGCG
>TARA_R110002050_G_scaffold3931_2_pt1 | contig 11329 bp, 8 predicted proteins | sample TARA_R110002050 | Tara Oceans TARA_R110002050 (sample SAMEA4396988) | marine metagenome | biome: Polar Biome; feature: [DCM] deep chlorophyll maximum layer (ENVO:01000326); material: water (ENVO:00002006), including particulate matter (ENVO:01000060) such as... | depth 25 m
GTATTTCAAAGGCAGAAGCATTTCAATTAAATGATGAAAAAGTTGAAATCAATATTTCTTATAGAGAAGCCATTCAACCTAATAAAGAGATTAAACTTGTTTCAGGAGCATGGAAATCAAGAGATTTAATTGGAAATCAGATTCATTTTGCATGTCTTAATGGTTTAGATTTAGAGCAGAGTGCCGTGACGCCTATTAGTAATTTGCGCATATTCACTCCAACATTGGCATTTCAAGATTTTGATGCGAATCTTGAAACCATGGAGAAACAGTCATTTATTGCAGACCCTATTACGTTGGAAGGCGAAAAATTAATACTAGCAACCAACAATGAAAACCCACATGCCCCCATTGTTTTAAACCCCACTAATTCAGAATTGCTTAAGACTGTAAATAAACTTGTAATAAAAGCAATCCCAATAAACGAACCTCTGGTAAAACTTCAAGTAACACCAACAGATTCTGAAGGAAAAATAGTTGAAGGTTTACAGGTTAGCGATTTTAAGTTTACAGATAATAAACAGTCCATTTCAGCCTTAATGGAGTCTAATAGGCGCACTCCTAAAATTTTGATTTTATATGATGTATCTGGTAGTATGCCAACGGAGTATTCCAAAGAAAATATGGATATGTTTGTGGCATCACTTAAAGAAAATATCCAATCAAACTTTCCTGCAGCTATAGTTGATAAATGGGCTACCCCATCTGAATTGTTCAGTTGGTTACTTAGAGCTTCAAAAACCAGTTATGATTTGATTTTGTTTGCAACCGATGGAGATAATAATGACGTTTACAACGAAAAAGATTTACCTGCTTATCAAAATGGTCCACCTACCCTTATCCTTAATGTTTATAACAGCGATTCGGCTCATTACAAAAAAACCTTTGATAAAATGGCAGCCATTACAAATGGCATGGTCCTCAATGCCAAAGACCAAAATATAGTAATAGAAAAGGTTATCGAATATTTGAATGCCATGGATATTCCACCATATACATTTACTTATTATGCAAATGATGAAACGCAGCATGAATTGGTATTAACAATGGATAAGGAAAGGCTTCATGCTAGTGCTATTTTTGAATTTAATACCCTAAATAAAGAAGACTTAAACCAAGGAGTTATTGGAATGTATCTCGATTTAAAAGTTGGGAATACACACACAAAGCGTGTCTTGGCTGGCTGGGATCCGGTGACGCAAATTAACCAGAAACCTACTAAAGCCCATTTTTTAGATGTAAAAAGCCTTATTCTTGGTGGCACAACTTTTTATTTTGAAGGTGAAGGGTCTACGCTGGCAACCTCATTAGTTGATTTGTTAAAGTTTAAACTATCTACACGCGGTTGGGGAGAAGCGCTTTTAGAAAATGATATAACGAAAGCAAAAACCGAATTTGAAAAAGGAGGGTTTCAATATCATTCAAACATAGCACCATTAATGGCGCCTATTGAAGATGGTGTGACCAATAGCACCTTCACATTTGCATCTGGAATACGAATAGGTGTTTGCAAACAACAAATTCATATAGAAGACAAAACAAACAGCCAGTCTTTCGATTTTTTACCAACGTCTAATTATGTAAGTTTTACTAATAACGATGAGAATGCTTTTAAAACGAACCTAAAGAAAACAGCACAACTAGCTATTCGTGAAGCATATCTTTTTAATAATAGCACGCTTAGTAATTTAAACGATAAAGTACTTATTGAGAGAACGAAGGCTATCACGGATAACTGGTTTAGCAATTTAGATCGTAACAATTTAGACCACTATTATTGGTACGAGCGGATATATCGTGGCGATGGTAACTATAAACTTTTTGATTCAGCAGGTGCAAGTAAAGCTTTTTGGCAAATTAATGCTCAAGGCGAATTATATGGTGTTTTAAAAGATGGAACAGGAGGAGGTGAAAATATAGAACAGCAGCTAAAAAAACTCTATCTGGTTATGGACTTATATATGGCTATATTTTCAGCAATGGGGGTTACCAATTTAGCACTTAGTATTGTGGCTGCTTATAGCAAAACGCTTATAAAGCTTTATGCCATTGTAACAGAAGTAATAATTGTTATGGATAACACTGGTGTGGACGACAAAATCCGTGATGCATTAAAAGAGCTTGCTTGCAATGTGCAAAAAGAAATCATGTTTTTTGCTTTAGGGAAAATTGGGGAAGTTATGGGGGGGCTTGACTTGTTGATATCATTAATGGGTGGAAATGGATTACCTGGAACAAGTTGTAGTTAATTATTAAACAAAATTTATAAAAAAAATGACAACATTCATTTCAGAACTTGATCAACGAGAAATATTAGGCCTCATTTTATTGGTGGTTATAATATCGATTTTAATTAACTCAATATACATGTGGCATTTGGCAAATCAATCTAAACTATGGCCCAAAGTAAAAGGAACTGTAGAAAGTATTAAAAGTTATAATAATGCAAAAAGGATGATTTTTGAATACGGATACCAAGTACAAGATATTGTTTATAAAAACCAACGCATATTTTTTTCAAACTCAAAACAGTATAGGTTAAAACATATTAGAGAGTTTAGAAGAAAGTATTCACAAGGCCAACAAGTTGAGGTTTTTTACAATCCAAATAATCCAAAAATAGCAGTTTTAGAACCAGGACGAAAAGATGGAGTTGTCTTAGCAGTTGTAATATCGGCCCTAAGTTTTATGTATGGCTACATCGCTTTTTTTAACCAAGAGCTTCATACAGAAATCACAGAAAAACTATTTCAATTATTTAACTAAAAATGATGATTATGAAAAAACAATTACTATTAATCATTACCGTTCTTATTTTTCTTCCACTTTCGGCGTTTACACAGTGCTGGCAAAAGATTAGCGCCGAATTCGACCATACATTAGCTATAAAGGATGATGGTACATTATGGGCCTGGGGATACAATCAGTTTGGAATGTTGGGTGATGGTACGACAGTCGATAAATATTATCCAGTACAAATCGGAGTTGATACCGATTGGCAATCTATATCTGCAGGAAGTGACCATAGTATGGCAATTAAAACGGATGGAACGCTATGGGCATGGGGAGATAATTACTACGGTACGATAGGAGATGGAACTAATATCCAGAGAAATGCACCAGTTCAAATAGGTACCGATTCGGATTGGCAATTTATTGCCGCAGGAAGTTACTTTAGTGTCGCTATAAAAACCAACGGAACACTTTGGACTTGGGGATGGAATTCCAATAGCCGATTAGGTGATGGCACAACACTTGATAAAAATGTGCCAACACAAATTGGCTCGGACACTGATTGGCAGGCTGTTTCAGTAGGAGAAAAACATAGCGTTGCTTTAAAAACTAATGGTACCCTCTGGAGCTGGGGATGGAATGATTATGGGCAGTTGGGTGATGCCAGTTTTGTTGCAAAGAATTACCCTGTTCAAATAGGAACAGATACAGATTGGAAATTCACTGCTACTGGATACAATTATAGTTTTGCAATAAAAACCAACGGTAGCCTATGGGCTTGGGGAAGTAATTTAAGAGGAAAATTGGGGCTTGGTCCGAACAGTGGTAATGCTAGCAATATCCCTATTCAGGTGGGTAACGAAACTTCATGGTTAGTTGTTTCGGGTGGAAAGGACAATACCACCGCTTTAAAAACGGATAATACCCTTTGGGCGTGGGGCAGTAATTCTGGAGCGTTTGGCGATGGCACCACTTCAATTAGCATTACGCCAAAACTAATTGGAACAGACTCTAATTGGGCTTCAATTAGTGCGGGCTTTAACTTTTCTTCTGCATTAAAAACAGATGAAACCTTATACACTTCGGGTAATAATGCAAATGGCCGATTAGGCGATGGAACAAATACAAACCGAAGTACTTATGACATCGTAAATTGCACAACGCTTGGATTTGACCATGTTGACGCCAATAATTTTATGATTTACCCAAACCCTGTTGCCAATACATTATTTTTTGAAACACCCTTTTCTTCAAAACATCAACTACAACTCATTAACCAACTAGGACAGCAAGTTTTACAACAAACAAGCGATGTATCCGCAACATCGTTAGATGTTTCAAATCTATCCAAAGGGCTATATTTTTTAAATATCACTTCTGAAAATGGTGAAAAACAAACCATCAAATTCATTAAAAATTAGAACTATGAAACTAAAATTACATTTTATACTGCTAGCTCTTTTGATTTTTAGCTTTACCAAAGCACAAACTAAAATGTTTTATGGCATGACAAATTCTGGGGGCACAAATAACCTTGGTGTTATTTTTAAAACAGATGCCAATGGGGACAACTTAACAGTAGTTTATAATTTTAGCGGATCAGATGGGAGCCGTCCAGACAATGGTAAACTTTGTTATGCAAATGGCCTATTATATGGAACAACAGGAAAAGGTGGTTCAAATAATATGGGGGTACTTTTTTCATATAATCCAAATACAGAAACATATACCAAGCTACATGATTTTGATGGCCTAAATTCAGGAAGAAATCCCTATTCAAATGTTATTATAGCATCAGATGGAAAGCTTTATGGCACAACCTTATATGGTGGTACAAATGATTTTGGAACTTTGTTTGAATATAATATTGCCACCAATACGCTTACTAAAAAGTTGGATTTTGATGGCACTAATATGGGTGAAAATATATATGGTAATGTTATAGAAGCTACAAATGGTAACCTTTATGGTGTGACAAACAGGGGTGGTATTTATGATTGGGGCGTTTTATATGAATACAACTACACAACAGAAATGTACAGCAAATTAATTGACTTTGACGATACAACAATTGGGCGATTACCACAAATCCTTCTTGAAGTTGAAAATAATATTCTTTATGGAACTGCTAGTGGTGGTGGCACAAATGGTAGTGGTACCATTTTTGAATATAATATTACAACAAATACTTTTACTAAGAAATTTGATTTTGAAGATTCTAGTAGTGGTTCTTCCCCATATTTGAGTCTTATAAAAGCATCTAACGGAAAACTATATGGTTTTACCAGAAATGGTGGTGCCAATAATTATGGTGTATTTTATGAGTATAATATATTATTGGAATCTTTCAATAAGAGACTTGATTTTAGTTCTGAAACCGGATTCTCTCCTACTGGTAATTTATTAGAAGCTAGTAATGGTAACTTATACGGTTTAACCTTTTATGGTGGGACTAATAATGACGGAACTATTTTTGAATATAATATTTCAACAAATACCTTTAGTAAAAAATTGGACTTCGATTCTTCTAATGGTTCAAACCCTAAGGGTAGTCTTATAGAAATTGAAGTATCTAATTTAGGTAATGAGGAGTTTATTCAAAGTAAAGCAGACGTGATTTTATGGCCCAATCCGGTAAATGATATGATTCATGTTAAAGCAAAAGAAGACGTACAATTTCATGTAAACATCTACAATTTAATGGGCCAAGAATTACAATCAAATAAAAAATTTCAAAATTATCTACAATTAAACATGTCACAGCTCTCATCAGGTATTTACATTTTAAAAGTCACTTCAAAAAACGGAAATACACAAACCATCAAATTCATAAAAAGCTAAACCCATAAAAACACTAATTAATAAAACTTTATAAAATGAAAAAGACCACAAAAATAATTTTTTTACTAGTATTTTATTGCTTTGGGCATTTTACTACTGCTCAAAATGTAATTCCTGTAAAACTAGAAATAGAAAAAGAAATCCCCGGAGAAACCTTTGCTAATAAAGGTCTTAAATTAGAATTTTGGATTGCAGAGCAAAACAAATTTATTAGTCTTGATACGACTAAAACTAAAATGCTCGTGTTGGAAGATGATTTAGGAACTAATATTTTAAAAGCACATCAAAAGGCCATTGCTGAATATGAAAAACAACAAAAAGAAAATGGTTATCTCGACTTTCATGTAAATAACAAAAATATCATTGATCTTGAAAACACGCGGGCTTTAAATGATGCTATTGGTTTTAAATTACTGCTTTCTAGCTCAGTATTACCTGTTGAAAAAGCTAAAGAGTTACATTTAAAAGCAGTTATCGCATACTTCGCCGAAGATGCATCAGCCCCAGTACAAAGCACAATTATTAAAAATTTTACACCGCAGAACGAAGTTGCCGACTGGCAAGGCAAGTCTATTACTGTGGTTAAAAATGGAGCAAGTTCTTATGATGAAAATGATGAAAGAAATATTGGGTATTCATTACAAAACTCAGACATAGGGGTTGCTGTAAAAGAAATAGATATGGTGGACAACTCTGGAAACATTATTAAAAATTTGGGGTATCTCTATATGGAAGAAGGTAAATTAAATTTTGAGATACCAGAGAAGGAAATTTCTAGTCCGTTAAATTTAAAATTCACATATACACCTTTAAAAAGTGTGTCATTACCAATTGATACACGAATAAGCATTGGATTATAATTACGATGTATAATAAAATAAGCATGTCTTAAAAGGCGGTGATAAAACCATTAAAGATATGCTTATTATATCTGACTTTTAAAAATCAATAAATATCTAACTATGAAAAAGAATCGTAAAATTATTGTTTCTCTTATGCTAATCATCTCTCTTATGGGATTTTCGCAAACTTCAGAGCAACTAAAAATGATCGAGAAAGCTAAAAAAATGCAAGATAGCCTTTCGAATACGGATATGTTTAAAGAGATGCTAAAATTTGATAGTCAATCAGAATCTGAACAGCAAAAAACATTGGAGAAAATCATGAAAATGCAAGATAATACGATGGATACAGCTATCATTCAAGAATTACTGCAAAAAAACGAACAAGAGGAGTCCGAAAAAAAATTAAATACAGAGGAAGAAAAGATAAACCTCAAAAAAAAGACCAGCTATGCCAGCTCCAAACCAAAAATAAACAATTACCCATTTGGGAGTTTAGACGTTAACATTATGGTGATTCCTTTAGGAATGAAAACTCCTATAAAAATTGGAACTATGGCTAAATCTGGAGATATCAATTTTGATTTTCCTAAGGAGCTTTCCAATCTACCACAAGAAATTAAGCAAAGTGAATCTTCAAAACTATGGAACACCCTATTTTCGCAATGCGACAAGGGTTCAAATATGGTTACAGAAGCGGATAATATCTTTTCGTTTGATACTGGAGCGTTGTCACTTTGGACTAGTGAAGATCGTTATGTAGGTGTTGTTTTAGCAGTTTCAGATCCAAACTTATTGCCGTGGATAGAAGACCCTGATCAAATGGAGCCTATCATGGGCTCTTATTTTGAGCTTATATATGTGGCTAAACCATTTCAATACCAAGGAAGCTGTTCTGAAACAGGAATGCTGGATGAGAGTAACGCTCAAATATCCTATAATTACAATCTTAACTTAAAAGCAGGGTTTAATTTTATTGAGTATAGGATTGAACATATTTCTAAACCAAACTCAAATGGGACAGCATCATTTCCAGATAAAGTGTCTGTGACCTCAGTAAGTGGCATTCCAAAAAGTCAATGGATAGGGCAATATTTTTAACAATTATTAAAAATTTTATTCTTGTTCTAGTTAGGATATCTAATATTTAAAAAAGTGCTTACCCTATGAGTTATCCTAAGACAACTTAAAAAATAGAACTCATAGTATCTTTGCTATAATTCAAAGGTTATTGGAGCCTATTTATTTCTATCTTAAGTATTTTTGACCATCCAAAGGTCATAACCTTGTTTCAAAAACCCTTCTATTTACTGCATTTCAAATCATTCAAAATAATTAAGTGAAACAATGGTAAAACATTAAAAGAAATTTAAAGATTCCAAATAATCATCTCCACAATTCTTAAAAACTATGAATTATCAAATTAATTTGATATGAATATATAGTTTAATGTAGTTTGTGTTAGTTACTTTCCGATACAAAAATTAGCAAAAATATTTCCCAACAAATCATCATTTGTAATCTCACCCGTGATTTCTCCAAAATAATATAAAGCCTGACGGATATCAATCGCCATTAAATCGCCCGATAAATTAGTATCAAGACCATACTTTACTTTTTGAATTTCTTCAAAGGCTTTTAAAAGCGAATCGTAATGACGTGAATTAGTAATTATCGTTTCGTTATTTCTTAAAGCTCCTGTATTAATTAAATTTAAGAGTTTATTGGTTAATTGCTCAACACCAAAACCAGTCTTTGCCGAGAGTAACTGAATTTCTGGAATGTCGTTTTGCATAATGGCAATCTGAGTGTCGTCGATTTGATCAATCTTATTTGCAATAACAATCAGTGGTTTTTGCGGATACTTATTTTTAATTTTTTCAAGCTCAACTATAAATTGCGATTCTAACGCTTCAAATTGTGTACTATCAAATAAATAAATAACCACTTGCGCTTGGTCTATTTTTTCGAATGTTTTCTTAATACCAATGCTTTCAACAACATCTTTGGTGTCTCTAATTCCGGCAGTATCAATAAATCTGAATCCTATACCTCCAATAGAGATTTCATCTTCTATGGTGTCTCTGGTTGTTCCTGCAATTTCTGAAACAATCGCACGTTCTTCATTCAAAAGCGCATTTAACAGTGTTGACTTCCCAACATTAGGTTCGCCAACAATAGCAACAGGAATGCCGTTTTTAATCACATTACCAACAGCAAAAGAATCTATGAGTCGTTTTAAAACAAATGTTATGCGTTCTATTAGTGCTTTAAATTGTGTTCTATCTGCAAACTCAACATCTTCTTCAGCAAAATCTAATTCAAGTTCAATTAAAGATGCAAAATTTAAAAGCTCTTCGCGCAGTTTTGCTATTTCAGATGAAAAGCCACCTCGCATTTGTTGCATGGCTATTTGATGAGATGCTTCATTGTCACTTGAAATTAAATCGGCAACTGCTTCAGCCTGACTTAAGTCTAATTTTCCGTTTAAAAATGCGCGCAAGGTAAATTCTCCAGCCGTTGCCATTCTGCAACCATTCCGAAGAAATAATTGAATAATTTCCTGCTGGATATAATTAGAGCCATGGCATGAAATTTCGACTACATCTTCACCTGTATATGAATTTGGATTTATGAAAACTGACACCAAAACCTCATCTATCGTTTTGCTATCATCAATAATATGACCTAAATGAATGGTATGCGTTTTTTGTTTGCTCAATGACTTTTTAGCGGTAACTGATTGAAAACAAGAATCGGCAATTTTTATAGCGTCGCTTCCAGACAATCGAATAACAGCAATCGCACCTGCTCCTGAAGGTGTTGCCAATGCTACAATGGTATCTTGATGAATCATAAATAATTTATTCTACTAAATAAATTCCGTCTGATTTGATGTCGATATGTTTTTGTTTGTATAATGAGCCAACGGCCTTTTTGAAGTTTTTCTTACTCATTTGAAGCTGCTCTTTAATATCTTCAGGGCTCGATTTGTCTGTAAGATTTAAAAAACCTTCGTGGTCTTGCAGCTCTTTCATGATTCGGTCTGCATTGGGTTCGATATTTCGATACCCAATTTGACCTAAAGAAATATCTAACTTATTTCCAGGACGAATTTTTTTAACAATCCCTTCTAATTTATCGCCAATACTCAAATCTTGAAAAATGGCATCTTTATAAATTAATCCCGAATGGATTTTATTTACAATCACATTCATCCCAATATCAGAAGGGTGCGAGACTATTAATTCAACCTTATCAAACTCTTTTACCGTAAGTTCTCTATTATCTAAAAACCGATTTGTTTTACTGGATGCCACTAGCCTATTCGTTTTTTCATCCATATAACAATAAACTAAATACCAACCTCCAGGTTTCATTTTAAAGGCTTGTTCTTTAAACGGACAAAATAATTCTTTTACCAATCCCCAATCTAAAAAAGCCCCATAATCGGTGACTTGATTACAACGTAACACAGCAAAATCATCAAGTTGAATATACGGTTTGTCTGTAGTTGCAACCGGTCGTTCTTCATTATCAAGATATACAAAAACATCTATTTTTTCCCAAATTTTAAAATTTTCGGGAACATATCTGTTTGGCAACAACACTTCATTCCCCTCTTCATCGGCAATATAAAGTCCTTGTACTGCTTCTCTTACAATCTCTAAAGTATTGGTTTTTCCTAAATGTATCATGCTGCAAAGGTAATGATATTCACGTTTTTTAAATAAAAAAGCGCTGCAATATTGCAACGCTTTAAAATGGTACTATAATTAATGGGTTATTAATAAACAGATTCTTTTTTAAAATGTTTTGTTAGTAAATAATAAACCACCGCTCTGTATTTATTTCTGTTAGACTTTCCGTAAGTTTCCATCACTGAATCTAAACCTTTATCTAGTTCTGGCCCGTCTTTTAAACCTAATTTTTTAATTAAGAAATTATTTTTAACTGTTGCTAATTCAGACTCATCTGAACCTGAAACAGTTGCCGCATCAGCATTGTAAATTGATGGTCCACAACCAATGGTTACTTTAGTTAATAAATCCATGTCTGCAGTCACACCGCACTTGTCTTTTAAATCGGCAGCATATTTTGCAATTAATTCATCTCTTTTACTCATAATTAAAGGTTTTTGTTTGTTTTATGTTAAATTTTTGCGTTCTAAAGATATTAATTAAGACACAAATTACACTAAAAGTCACATACTTTTTAAATCATTTACGCTATAAATTCAAAATATTTCAAAAGAATATCATCATTTATGATTCTAGGCGTAAAAATTTCAAGTAGTTTTGGTCCTTCAGAGGCATTATAAAATACTTCTAATTTATTTTTTATCTGCTTTTCTGAAGTAGCACTAGTATATTCAAAACCATACATTTTACTTAAATATTTGGCATTTAAGTTGTGTTTAGTTTCAAAAAATTTATCGAAATTTTCTGTGTTTTTTTGTCCTGGAAGTATTCTAAAAATTCCTCCTCCTTGATTATTAATCACAATAATTCTAAAATTTTTAGGAATGTAATTATTCCACAAACCATTACTATCATATAAAAAGCTTAAATCACCCGTAATAAAAACGGTTGGATTTTCATTAACAACAGCACAACCTACAGATGTACTTGTACTACCATCTATACCGCTTGTGCCTCTATTACAATAAACTTCAAGCGTTTTGTTAAGATTAAACAATTGAGTATATCTAATTGCTGAGCTATTGCTTACTTGTAAAACAGAGTTGTCTGGAATAGATTTTAACACCAAATCAAACACTTTAAAATCGGAATATGGTATTTGTTTTAAATACAAAGCATGTTTTTCTAATCGGTTTTCTTTAACCAAAGACCAAGTGTCTTTATAATCACTCTTTACATAATGAGTGATTTTTGGCAATAAGTTTTCAAAAA
>TARA_R110002050_G_scaffold93656_1_pt1 | contig 11329 bp, 4 predicted proteins | sample TARA_R110002050 | Tara Oceans TARA_R110002050 (sample SAMEA4396988) | marine metagenome | biome: Polar Biome; feature: [DCM] deep chlorophyll maximum layer (ENVO:01000326); material: water (ENVO:00002006), including particulate matter (ENVO:01000060) such as... | depth 25 m
AAAGTCTAATTTAACTTTGATTATAGCTTCTCTTGAATAAGATTTCAGTAAAGGTTTACTCAATTTGGCAATAGCCAAAAGTTCATTATTATCATTATACAAACCAACCTGTGTTATAAACGTTTTTGGATTTTTATAAAAAGTTGGAATAGTAAGAGTTCCATTAGAACCTGTAGCAAACGTTGGGTTTGAACTAAAGTTAAATTCTCTATTAGGTACTCTACAAAAATAATGCTGAGAAGTAATTACCTCTTCCCTTCTTGCCTGAAATTTACTACCACTATGTATAGCAGCAGAAAACTTTATGTTATTATTGCCATCTACATTCGATCTTAAATTTGTACTTCCCGTAGGTGTTGCTTCAGCATCAAATCCTAAAGAAGCAGAAGCGTTTAGAATTGGTCCGTTTAATATAATCATACCTAAATCAGGATAAAATAACCCATAAGAACCACCTGGCTGTGAAGCAGCTGCAGTTTTTGTCACTGCAGCTCCACCTGCAATAGAACCACTAACAACATTAAATACTCTACCACCTTGATTCATTTCTGGATTACTAGTAGCACCACTATCGTCAATTAATTTTATAAGCCCGCTTGGGTGTCCTGTATCAGCACTTCCTGAACCACTACCACTTAGATGTAGTTCCCAATTACCTGGATCCATCTTCTCACGAAGTTGTTGTCTAGCAATTGATATAGCATAAACATATTTTGGCTTTATATTAGTACCACTACCAGCAAATGTAAATTGTTTTTCATTTGGTCCTAAAAGAACATTTGATAACTGATTGTAAATAGCAGCAGAGTGTCTGTTACCATCTACACCTATTGCACCTAACGAACCACTTCCTTGTAAATGAGCATATGCTATAGAAAATTGTGGTTGTGCTGCACTATCTGATTGAGGATTCGCTGAATACAAATCCATATAGTAATCACCTGTGTTTGTATATTGTGTTGATGAGGTGAAAAATGTAGTTATGGTTCCTGCATTGTTAGCCCACATTCCAGATGAAACTACATCTTTTACATTAGTTACAATATCACTTGAACCTAATGAGTCTTCTCCTACAATATTAAAATCTTTATAAATTGACATTAGTTACTCCTTATTATAAACTACTGAACGGAAGCTATAGTTAAGTTATTAGTTATCGTTATTGTAGATGTAGCCCCTGTATCATTACCTATAACAGTCAACTGAGTAGATTTCTCTTTATTGAGTGTAATACTCCCAATCAGAACTGATTTAGCAACTACAGTAGCGCTGTTATCGACATCATCATCACCTAAAAAGAATGATGTGGTTGGACCAGGAGAACTATCTCCAGCTCCTGTTTGAACATCAATAGTGACAATTGATTTATTGTGCAATATAAATGTGTATGAATTATCTGTTGCATTATCGGTTGTAGCAATAATTTCTATTCCAGTGGTGTTAATACCACCGCCACCAGGTGGAAACTTAACACTTTCAGGAGATATTCCTATAATAGGCATTACCTGAGTTGATTTAGGTAAAGTCACCAACTTATATCTCATAACGTGATTTTCATCTGGTATCGCCTCTAAAAGTGGCATATTCTCAATTACTTTACCGTAAAAGTCACTACCATTTGGATGAGTGACATCAAACAAATTGTAATTTACTTCATCATCTGCTAATGCAAACTTTGTAATATTAAATGCTTCTGTTCCCTGTGCTAATAACTCACGACCTTTTTTAGTCAATATAGCGTCTACAGTTACAGTAGTGTTGTTTAGAAATCCCATAATTTACTCCTAATATGTTTTCTTTTAAATTTTTGTCTAAAGTGATTCATATATAAATATCACCACTTTAAATTTTTGTTAATTTTATTTACTTTTGTTTTTTGCAGTAGATACCTTTTTGTATCCAGCTGATTTTGTTCTACCATCTAATTTTCCATCTCTTTTATCCCTTTCGAATTTTTCTTCGACTTTTATTTTCTTTCTATCTCTTTCGGTTTCAATCTTCTTCTTTTTCTTTTTCAATCCACGAATCGTTCTTACTTTAGGTTTGTCTACATTTTCTACTGGCTCTTTAAATCCGGAAACTATACCATCTCCAGTTCTTAACGGAGATTCCCCTTCTTCTGTAGTCACTAACTTGGTTGGTGCGGATATTATTACTTCAACAGGAGGATTTCCATCTGTTGTAGTTTTTCTAGTATTTTTCACACCACCATAAAAGCTATTGAATAAACCTTGACCAATCATAGAACTGTTATCTAAATCTATATCGAATAGAGAAGAAGAATTTGCATTAAGTATTAAAGCATCAGCCGATGAAGTGTAAAAATTCATAGTTTTTTGATTTTTACGATATATTCTAGAACCTGAAATAACAGGCACGATTACTTCTTTAGCAGAATCAATAGTTTCTCCAAAGGACATTGTTACATTTGAGTATTCTCCTGGTTGACTTAATCTCTGCCATACAGAAAGTTCATAAGATCTATCTCTAATTTCAGAACCACTAGCTTCAAAGGTTAGGTATTCACCGCTCGCAGACATTGCAGATGAGCCTGTTTCAAAACTAGACATAGCTATTCTACCTGTGTAAGCATCATAGTTTGTTATTGGTAATCCAGCATTATATGAACCAGTTATAACAATTAAACTATTAACTGCTTTACTAACATTTATAGAAGCAGTATAATATGTATTTTCTAAATCAATAGTTTTGCCAACGACAACTTTTGGTCTTTCAAAGATATTAGGTTCTATTAACAATCCAATATCTGGTTTTGCTCTAGCTGGTATTAATTTTCTTAATTGTGGGTATAATGATTGGTCATAATACTTAATCAATCTTATATAATCCCAAAGATTATTTGGTGCTGTGTATTTTTTCCAATAGTTATCAGCTACGTAATTTAAACCTCTGTAGCTGGTTTCTTTTTTATCTCTAGGATCACCAAGATAATCCTCAAAATTTAAATCACCTACTGAATTTATAATATCAGTATTAACAACATCGGTTGGAGCAAACCATATTCCAACCTTATTTGAATCATTTGGGGCAGTATCGTAAGCACTATCCGTAGCCCTATGCTTTGAACTTAATTGAGCATCTTTTTTTATTGGATTGTTTTCGATTCTAATCTTATTTGTAGTTCTTCTTAGAGCACCTATGCTTGGTATATGAGTCTTTAATTGGTCTTCAACACTTCTAAAAAAGTTGCCTGTAAATCCACTATGAGAACCTGATAAAGTTGTGGTTTGATTTGAACTAACATCTCTAATACCCTCTACATCTGCATTTAAATCTTTATTGTCATTGAATGAATACCTCAAAACTAAATTTTCATAAGAAGATGATACAGTATTACCATCGTAAGCTTTTGGATTAGCTATGTGATTTTTAAACGAACCAGTATTTAATACTTCTGTCCAATGTCTGTATTCCATAATGGAACCACTAAACTGAGCCCCTACATCTGCTAGACTACCACTACCACCAATATAAATGTCACCACTACCTGTCCAAGCATTGCTAAATGAAGCTGACGGTGATTGTGTGACATCCATAGTAGATGTACTATATAAATGTATCTTACTTCTACTTGCATCATACTTACCAACGTTTAATTCATAAGATTGTGACACATTTATATTACTGCTTCCTGAAGTTCTATTAACCATAACTGAATAGAAGTCACCATCATACACAGGAAGTTCAGAAGAAAGAAGTTCTTTGTATTGCCCAACATCAACGCCAACCGCAGAGCCCGACAACATAAATGAAACTTGACCATAGTTGTCCACAGAACCATTGTCTTTTAATCTTATAAACCAATCTTGATTATTATTATCTTGCTTTTCTACAAGTATTTGATTTGAGCCAGTAGCAGCTCTAAATCTAAATTCAACACTATCAGGTTTTCTTCCTGATACAACATCATCTGCCCAAGCAACTTTTACGGATTGTTCACCTCTAAAATCTAATGCTTTTGTAAACTTTCTTGTTATCTCAAATTGTGGAGATTCGTCATCACTAAGCTTAGGCCCTCCAAATTCCTTAACCCTTAAAATAGTTGATGGGATACCATAAACATTTATTAAGCCCTTCAAGGCCCTAACAGTACCCTTATTCTTTAAGAAGAAAGGCATGTTGTTTATTATACGACTCCATATCTCTCTTGATATATCACGTTCAGATGTAGCTGAACGATCAGAATAAGACGAACCTGTTACCTCTTTACCTAAAGCATATCTTGGTAAATTGATTAAATCTTTTCCATCATCTAATGTCCAGCCCAAAGAGCGGCCAACTGAATATAATAAATCTTTAGACATACCCTCATCTAATTTATCTCTTCGATCATAGGTATCGGATAAAGCATTTATATATTCCCATATACCATCAAAATGTTGTCCTATCATATCCGTAAACCGTAGATATGTTTCATTATTTGTATCAAATTTTATATGTTCTGGAATTACGTTACTTAATTTGGAATCATTTTCTAAATCATAAATTGATGCAGAAGTCATAGCATTACTAAACCAAGTATTAGCGACAGACGATGTGGTGTGTGCTAATACATACGGACTATTTAAATTTCCATCTCCGCTTGTTTTTGGCCATGCGTTGTCGTAGAATACTCCGAGAGAACTACTAACGTAAGAAGAACTTTCAAAATACATATATTTTTCAAATGAATCAAAATTATTCTTTGTTTCATTTATACTGTTTTCATAAAACTTAACATCAGCTACAGAACCACTCACTCCAATAAAAGAACCACTTGACAATTTAAAACTTTCTATATTTTCTAGTTTTGATTTAAAATTCCTAATTCTTTTTTCAACCGAACTAAAATTAACAAAGTTTTTATACTGAGAGTAATCTGTATTTATCTCTACACTATCTAAGCTTTGACTTAAAAATTCATTTTTTAACTCTGTTGATATGGTGGTATCGGAAGTTAGTATATCTGTTTCACTTTTGTATTGTGTCTGTCTTCTTTTTACTGGACTTTCCACATTACTAAGGTCGGGAGATTTTAGTACCAATCTAGGTTCTTCATCAGGAACAAAATCAACTATTTTTATAGTTTCTTCTAAAGGGTTTGCCATCTCTTTGACAATTATACACTCATCAAAATTTACATATGCGTCTGGCAATGGTTCATAAAGTTTGTAAACTACCGCGTGTGGGTAATTAGAAACATTTATTTTGTCTTGTTTAAAATTAGTAGTTAAGAATAAATCGTTACCAAATTTTAGATATGTTCTCAAATCTTTTGGATTTAAATTAGTATAAGACACCTTAAAATTTTTAAAAGCTGAAAGAGTGTCTGTCATATTAAAGATGTCAGGATTATTATCTTCGTCTGCGTCTATTGCTCCAATTTGACCAGAATACTCTCTTATATTTTTATTTATGGTTATGCTTGTGCCTTGTTGAGATTCTATCTTAGCACTAAATGGTTTAAAAACTTCCTCAGTTACAGATTGGTCTACAAGAGTAAAATCCATATACAAATTATCAACCCACACTACTCCTTGACTAAACCTACCAGTGTCACTTCCAGCTTGATGACCATAAACAATAAAAGTCCATGATTGACTTAGTATCCAGTCGCTTGGAATTAAAACTTCAGTAGTAATACTTTGCCATTCTCCAGCATTTGATGGGAAAGCCATACTTTCATTTTCGTTGTATAATGGTTTATATTGGTATCTTGGAGGAGTTAATGAGTTATTAACCCAACCTTCGAGCACATTACCACTCCATACCCAAACACCAAGTTCACTTAGTGTTCCTTCTCTGCTAGGAAATGGATCAAAGTCAAATATACTGTTACCATTGTCATATATTGGTTCTTTTACTTCTATAACTTCACCATCTTCATTATGTATACCAAAATTTGTAGCTCCTGGGTTTCTACTACCATAAGTTAATTCTTTATCGTCTCGTTCAGTTACACCAGCTTGGTAAAAAACTGCTGAGATAGGTTTATTCCATTCTAGTTCATCACGCTCACTTCCATGCCTATAAACTTGATCATCATAAATTGTTATATGCCTACTAATATCATCTGATTGGGTGGTAGGATCATGTGGTAAAAAGACATCTGGTACATTATTATTTGGAAGAAATTTAAAATATTCGTTAATATTTTGTGGAAAATCACCGTCATCATTTAAACCAGCGTCTTCATCTATTAGTTCACCATCACCGTCTGTCATTTTATGAACTTTGCCATTAGTTAAAAAGAAATAATCAAAATCATCGCCATCTCTGTGAAAACTAACTTCTAATTTATTTTCACCTGCATTAACTTCTGTATTAAGAAGCGGGCTCAGTTCAGACAAAAGGGATACAGTAGATACTTCTCTTGTTCCGTTTATTAAAGAACCACCTTCCTCTCGTTGCATTGTAAAAACTTTATTAGAAGTTTCTGAGTCTCCTCTACCATCATTGTAAAAAAACACATAACCAGTACTACTTAAACATTTGTTATCGTTACCCGTATCCCTAGCTCTTGTAACCGATTGAATAAAACCATTTTCAAATATATCATCATATAGTTTTCTTGTAACGCCATCTTGACCAAGAACATCTATAGTTCTGAGTAAATTATTTCTAAACCAAGTTTCTAATGTTTCTAATCTTAAATTTTCGGTGTTGTCATCATAAATAACAGATTTCCAAACCAAATCATCTTTGAATAAATATACGATTTTGATTGAATCATCTGCGCCTCCTGCTATTGTTCCAGTTTGCCATCCGGTTGATAATCCCCTAGCCGTTTTTCTAGAATAATAAGAGTCACCACCAAAACTTCCTTCTGCAACTACAACATAAGGATGGTGGTTTACTGCTTTTATATTTTTTACTACTCCGGCTGGTGGGGTTGGTGAATTTATTAAACTTGGAACAACTACCCAACTATTACCATTCCATTCCCACTCCCCTCCTGAACTTTGAAATCCTATTTGTAAATTTTGTTCTAAGTTTGGCTCCCACACATAGGTAAAAGCTGCAGAACTATCTGCAGCATCTTTAATTATCTCACGTATTCTCCAAGCACTATTTATAGTCTCATTGTATGGCAGTGTAGTATCTCTGTTTGTATCACCAACCTCAGGAACTCTATAATTAGTTTGTGTAGAGCCCTGTGCTGTAGCTTGAGATGCTGCATTAGCACCACCCTGACCGGTTGCATTTGCTGACGTGGTTTGATATTTAGTTTTAAATCCAGTCGTAATCATCTCTGGATATTCATTTAACATTTCTATGACACTTTCTGGTGGTTTTACATCTAGTTGGGCCGCTGTAGCTTCATTGCTTTGGACAAATCCTGGTGGTGGATCCGTTGGTTGAGTTTCGGTTGGTCCATCATTAGCAGGATTAAAAAATCCAGCTGGAGGACTTGTTGGTTTAGGTTCTTCTAGTAAAGCATAAGGGTAGTATAAATTATATCTAACTCCTTTCCCTACAACCGTGCTTTTTATATCAGCAGTTATATTAACAATATCAAAATGTTTAGCTCCTACTCCTTGTAAATTTTGCATTCTCTGTGATATGCCTAACCATCTTTGTGCGCTTCCTTGCCATGCATCCAAATCAACAAATAAATCATTCGTATCTGGAAATTTCATACAGGTACCAGCATTAACACCTTCATTTTGTACCCATTTTGCATGATAACCAATAGCAGCAGTTCCAGCATTGCTACCACCACTATGACTATTAAATCCATCAGACCATTCTTTTACTCTAATCGCATCGTCATGTAATGAAGCATCCCATTCACGATCGTTTGCGATACTTAACACATTACCTAAATTATCTGTTATTAATTCTTCACCATTTGGATTTTTAATAATATTAATGCCTGTTTTTACGGCAACTTGAACTTCATTTACTTTGTAAACATTTGGTATAGTCAATGTTCCTTGAACCATTTTTGGCGTAAAAACAAAACCACCATTTGGAGGACTTATTGTTAATTTTTTAGATTCAAATACATCACCATCAAAAGAAATATCAACATCAGTTTCTTCTGTTTTAATAGAAGTTTGTATATTAACAAAGTCGCTTATATAAGAACTATTTATTTGTTTAGCTTTTAATCTTACTTCGGTTCTGCTTGGTGATATTTCATCAATTTGATACTTTAAATCTTCTATCCTTAATTGTTCTGCAATGGTAGGGCTAGCTCTAAATTCTTCTTCAGTTCCACTATAAATTATTCCTTCCTCTGTGATGTAGATGTTATTTGTATTTGTATATACATCACCAATTTTAGTAGTACTTTTATCTAAGGTGTGTACTAAAACAGCAGATTCATGACCGGCTAATTTTCTTAAAAAATTATACTTTACATTGAATACACCACTTTCAAATCCTAAATTTCTAATATGATTTCCAGGATAAAGTAATATATTGTTATTATTTACGCTAAATTGAGATAATGGTAAATTTTCATATTGTATAAGATTGCCATTTACATCAAATATTTGAAAATGAACAAAATCTCTACCACTTTTAGTTCCCCAATACCCATCTTCATATGGATAATCACCAACGCGAACTACGTTGTTACCATCCAATAATTCCTTATCTCTATCTGTTAATTGACTTGCCATTATAATTCTCTGAAGCGTCTGTCAATAACTTGCATAACCATAGCATCACCTTCTTTTGTTTTTAATCTTTTGACTTCTGTATCGTGTAAAATTCTACTTTGTGGATCTTCTTCTATCATATTTTTACTAGGATTTTCGAAAAGTAAGATTGTATTTTCTTCATCTCTTATTAAATTAGAACCACCAGCAGAACCAGATATGTTAGCATTATCTAGTAAGAGTAGTTTATTTTGTCGGTATCTTTCTTCATCAGCTTCTAAAAAAGTTTGATACCATTCTAATTCTTTTAATTGTTCTGGCGTATATGGCATTGTTTATCTCACTACTTTGAATTGAAACTCATCGTCAAAGTATTGCACAGTTTCTTCAACTGTGTTACTACCGCTCACGACTTTAAATTCAAATTTATAATATCTTTCTGATTGGAATCCATTCATCCAAAGGTTAAAATAGTTTCCTGTTGAGTCACAACTTACTAATGAGCCTGTACCATAAGGAATGATAACATCTTCGGTTTGAGTATCCCTTACCGAATAGTAAGTACCATCTCCACCTATGTTTTCTACACTACCGCTAGGTAAGTATTTAACTGTTAAGTATTCTGATGATGTATTTGAGTAAGATTTAGTAGGATATTTACCTCTACCAACTATTCTAAATTTTACCTTAGATTTCTCTTTATACTCAGGTCTTAAACTTTTCATATAAAAGGACAAATCCTCTAATTCTACTGATGATAGTGCTGATAAAGATCCTGTGCTCCATTTTGTATCAAACCATTCGATTTCTAATTTAGGTGGATAAATTGTATGAGTTTGTCTCGAAAAGAATTTAAAAGTTCCCAATCTATCTTTACTTCCCTCATCTGTATTGATATCCTCATTTTCAAAACTACCGCTCCTTTTAACTATAAATCCATTATTTGGATGAGTTTTATCTAACCATTTATTTACAACAGGGGTTACATCCATTCTCATATCTGATGTTTCATATTGAAATGATTGTGAACCAAAAGAAGCGGTAAACCACGCACCACCTTCTGTTTCAGCAGTTGTCTCAACTACAGAACCACTATATTGAGCTGAACCACTCCAAGCACTAGCTAATGTCAAACCATCTCTATATTTCCAACTAGCACCTTCCCCATCAGCTGGAGTATCACCAGCAGTTCCCTGTCCTTCAAGCCAACTACCACTTGTAGCATAAGCATATAGTGATTGTGATGTGCTTAGGTTTTGAGAATTAGCATCGTACATATTTAAGTAAAATTTTGGATTTGTAATAGTTCCATTGTGCATTGAGGCTGATATTGCGGTTAAGTCAAATTTTATTAAAATACGAGAAACTTTAATATTGCCGCCTGAAGTGCTCATAGTTTTTGTTACTTCTAGTATTTCATCCAATCCAGTATTTTGACTTCCACTTACCTGATAAAGAGTTGTATCTATGTCAGGAAAAATAAAATAATTCATTAGTTACCTCCAGTTGAATCACCAATTACACGACCTTGTATATCTGCATTTGGAAATTTTAATTCAAAACAACTTGGGTCTAACGATGGATAAACAATACCATCTTTTGTAGCCTGATTTATATTATATATGTTTCCTGAATATCCTCCCGATACCTTAAACTTATTGGTTATTAATACAGGCAATCCATTAGGATTATCTTCTTCAGGAGGAACAACTGCAGAAACACCATCAACTAAAGAAAGTTGATAAGCTATATCAGCTAGCACAATTGGTTGACCAATTTGCCATTTATCAATATTAAAATAGTCTTTTACTTTTTGTATAGCTTTCAATACAACTTCTTCTTTATTATACCCAACCTTAGTTAACAAACTAAAATTTACACCTACATTAATTACAAAAGCATTTTTAATGTTTACAGCGTCTGTTACCATTCTAAATTGTGTTAAATAAGTTTGTATATTTTCTTTGACTGCTTGATTAACAATCGCTAATTTTTTAGTAGCATTAAATCCTAAGACATACAAGTTAAGAGCTAATGGATTTATAATTCTTCCATCTGAGTTAGCTCCTGATTGACTATCTAATTGTGTGTCTTGTACAATGTAAGCTTTAGCAACATTACCATACTTTGCGGGTAAAGCATAAACTCTCGTAATATAATCCTCTTTAGTTACTGCTCTTTGTTGTGCTTGAAAATAAGCTAATGTATTATTTTTAACCTCTATTATGCTCTCAGCACTCCTACCACCTGCAGCAGGTGTTGGGTTATTTATAGCTATTGAAGCTTTTGTTTGATTAGCTAAGTTGTTACTAAGGCCTGTTGTGTCTAAAAGTATTTGAGAAGACTGTATGCTTCTCAAAGTATTAGCTCCAATATTATTATTTACACCACCACCAAATCTATACCTAATAGTTAACTGAGTATTAGATGGGGCTTGTCCATATGCTTTAGTCGCCAAAAAGTTAGAAGGATCGAAAGCAGTATTTAAGTAGGTTGGTGAGCCTGGTAAAGATGAACCAACACTATCAGGATTTGGAACTATTTCTTCATCAGGACTATCAGATGTTCCAGCACCAAATCTTAATTCTGTTCTATTATCTTCTCTGATAAATGTTGTAAATCTTCTTGCAGTTTTTAAAAGTTTTAATAGATATGGAGCTTGGTCAGCGTATGTGTATAATTCATCATCGTTTCTTATTGTATTTTCCATATCTGTAAAT
>TARA_R110002050_G_scaffold25768_1_pt1 | contig 11327 bp, 4 predicted proteins | sample TARA_R110002050 | Tara Oceans TARA_R110002050 (sample SAMEA4396988) | marine metagenome | biome: Polar Biome; feature: [DCM] deep chlorophyll maximum layer (ENVO:01000326); material: water (ENVO:00002006), including particulate matter (ENVO:01000060) such as... | depth 25 m
GCAGTGGGCTAAATAAAAAGCCTAGAGAGACGCTTATTAATTTAAATTAAGGTTACGCCTATCTTCTAAACCTTCTAACAATTGGTAAGCGTCTTTTTTTGTTAGCCTATACTCAGTATTTAAACCCTGAATGACTTCATCTAATAGCCTATCTATATCAGGAGACCATCTTAAGTTAGGTTCTATATTACTGTAAGTTTTCATAAGGTCTTGTAGTATTTCTGCTTGCATATCTTGGGCATCTATCTGCATATCTAAATCTTCAGTTTTAATTCCTATAAGTAATTTTCTAAACATAGATTTAATTCTGTTATTGTATCTCTTTCTAACTTCAGAGGTTCTGCCTCCATTCAATCTTTCTAATCTGTTAGCTTCATTTGCTTTAGATAGTCTCACAGGATTAAAACCTATGCCTTTCATAAGTGCTTCATAAAAAGTAGGGTCATCTATTAACAAAGTTCCATAGTTATTTACTACAGGTTTTCCTCCTAAGTATCTTATACCTGTTATAAAGTTTTTTATAAAAGTAGGTACAGCTCTGTTAGTTAATATCTTAAATGCTACGTCAGCATTAAACTGCCCTTCATTTTTTATATCTTGTATCGCTCCTTTTAAGTTACCTATAATCATAGAGCCTGGCGCACCTGTCGCTTCTACTATTGAAGAACCTGTACCTACTCCGAATAGTTCAGCTACACCTTTAGCCTGTTGCATTCCTGGTAAATTAAATTGCAGTCTTCTAGAAAGATCTATACCAAATGCTTTGTTTATTAATCCTTTTTCAAATGCCTCTATTGTACCTGCGCCAACCCCGTACTCAGCAAAGTAGTTTCTAATTTCTTGCTTAGTGTCTCTGTCAACTCCACTAAAAGTTTTTTTAATAAAGTCGTACAACCAAGTACCATCATCTACAAGAGGCATAGCAACTAAACCACCTGTAGCTAATATACCTGCCATTTGTTTAGCAAATATCTTTTGTCCTACAAATCTTCTGTTACCTTTACCACCTGAATGTGTTGCCATTCTATACATGTGACTAAATGCTTGGCTTATATATGTACTAAATAAGAATACTACAGAACCAATACCCTGTCCATACCACGGCCTATTGCCTTTACCATAGACACCAAAGTTTTCATTAAGAACCCAACGTGCTGCTATCTGCGGAGAAGGTTTGCCTCCGTTTTCTTTAACCATTTGTCTGTACTCAGGATAAGCTGAGTTAAAATCATCAAACTTTTCTAGAACTTTGGGATCTTGTGATAGTCTAAACATAGCAACGTAAGCATTCAAACGAGAAAAAGTTTCGAAAGTATTAAAGAGTCCACCTATTAAAGTATTCTCTGTAGTCTTTACAGCGTTTCTTATTTGTCCTCGTACTCTTGTACTAACTTGACCAGTAGGAATACCTGCTTCTTTCAAAGCTTGTCCTTGTTTAATTCTTCCATTAGCTATATCTTCTAACAGCGCTTGCTTAAGTCCAGTTCCAAAATCATCAGGTATTTTTGTAAAATCTAAAAACACATCTTGGAATTTTCTGTTTCTAAAGATAAACATTTTCCTCACATCATTCAATGCTTTGCCTAATTCTTTCACAGTCTTAGGAGTTCCTGCAAACTCAGACATGTACGGTCCTGATAGTTGTAACAGGGTAGCTGTTTGCAATAAAGCTGATGACATGTTACCACCTAAATACCACCAGAAACCAACACGACGTAAGCTAGCATACTCTTGTTTAGGGTCTTCTGTATAACCTAACCAGTCTTGTGTAGCTTTCTTTAAGGTTTCATCATTACTATTTAAATCTATATATTTTTTTCTGTTTTGAATCGTACTATTGTATCTATTTTTAGCAGCTAGCTCAGAAGATACAGCACCGTATTGACTAATTGCTCTAGCAAAATCAGTACTAAATCCAGGTACACCTCCTTGTTCTTTTCTAGGTTTTAAGAATATACTGTATCCTTTAATATCAGCTCCTACTTTCTTGTTAACTAAAGTATCTAATTCTTTACGCACTTCCACATATTTGTCTGCATTCACATCACTCAAGAACTGTGCAATAGAATCTATAGTAGCTAAATCTGCACTGACTTTGTTTCTTAGATTTGCTATAGTTACTTTGTCGCTTTGAATTAAACTTATGTCTATACCTGGGTGCCTTTCTTGTAATTCTTTTCTTACATCAGGCTCTTCATTTAAAAACACACCACCAAACTTACCTCTATTAAATAATCTATACTCTAACAAATTTCCTTTTGTATCTTTTACTGCTATAAAATAATTACCATAACGTTGTAGAGGTACGTAATCAGTTTGTTTAAATTGCTCATACTTAGTTAGCTCTGTTATTAAAGACTCTAATCCCGCTCCTATTGTAGGATTACCAGCGCTGTCTTTTAATTTTTTGCCCAGTATATTTGCAGCAAGATTAAACGAAGCCTTGTCAAAAGTGCCCCCTTCTTGTAAGAATGTACCAGGATTTTTCAACTCATCAATTAAAAATTTAATTTCATTAAAGGTAAAGTTTTCATACTGATCTTCTTTATAACTTAGAATAGGGTTGTTAGCTAGATCAGGTCTGAAAGCTCTTAACATAGTTATAGATTGTTTAATCATGTTGAATACGTTTTCATTAGACATTAATCCTTTTATAATTTCAGCGTGTTGAAGAGCGAAAGCTTCTTGTACATCTAAGTAAGCCAATGCTGCGTCATCTTTAAGAATAACTACTTCACCTTTTTTTACTGTACTACCTGCAGCCTTGCCATCCTCAACTGCTGTAAATATAATCTCACCATTTTCATTAGGACGATATCTACCAGGAACTTGTAAGGTCATCTCTAACGCTTTCTCTAAATTAAGCCTGGTCTCAGGGTCACGCATAGCTGGTATAAAATTAAAGTTTAATTTTTCAACAAAGTTAAATTGCAACCTAGCCGCTTTATCTTGTCTGTTTGTAACTGCTTGGTATAAAGGAGCAAAGATAGGATTTTTATTCATCCATATTCTTGGGTGCGATAGTATTCTATTGAAAAGTCCTAGCTTTTTAGCAGCATCTATTTCATCAAATGCCTGTCCAGTTTGACTATTAAATAGATTATCTTGTTTAATCATATTTTTCATTTGAAGATATTGTTGTCTCAACTGTGATCTGTTTTGAATAATAGGTTTATCAATTTCTAGATCAGACGGGTCTTCTTGGAATTGAACAGAGGCTTTAAAGTTTGGATTTGTTAAGTCATAGTTACCAGAATTATCTACGTGTTTAGCTTGGGTAGGTTCAAATATTATATAAGAATCTTCTAGTATATTATTTTCTAAGTTAGCTTCATAATCATTTCTATACACAATACCATCATAACCTTTTGCTTGTATAGCTTTCTTTAAAATCTGATCGTGTTCAAAATCTCTTTTGGCTTTTCCTCCTTCCAATGCAGATTGCCCGAACTGTTGAGCTTCGTACGGGTCAGACATAGTCTCTATTTTTTCTTGCAATTTATCAAACATCTTGTCATACTTAGCGGTAACTCTCATAAAGTCTAATTGAATTTTGTCAGCCTCTGCCTGTGTAAATATTTTCGTAGTAATGTCTTGAGTATTTACTCGACTCAATCCTCCTACAGTAAGCTCTGTTGGTATAGTCTTTACAGAGTTTGTTATTTTATATTGTGCTTCTTTAGTATTTACACCTTCGTCTTTAGTTAATTGATTTAATACAGCACGCGCTTCAAAGTTTCCATCGTCTTTTATTCTTACAGGGTTCTTTATAGAGACCATTAAAGGGATTAAAGTAGGTTGCGATAATCTATTATTACCTCTGACGTTTTGTGTAGCCTTTAGTCTAGCTTTTGCTTGATTGTGAGTTCCAACATGAAAGAAAAAATCTAAATATTTATTAGGATCAAAGGCATCAAACTCTCCATCATATGTAGCATGGTATACTATTAGCGGAGTGTTAGCATTATCTATATCTTCAAATGTAATCCTATCTGCATTTAGTTTAGCAACCAATCCACTAGTTACTACAGGGTCATAACGTCCTGTAGATAATAAGTCTTTTAATAATGTTATTACATTGCGTTGTTGTGCAGGCAATGTTAATCTATCTATAATATTTAATCTTTGCAATACATCTTCTGTTACTCGAGAACCAATATCAGAAATATACTCACTGTCTTGTATTTCAGTAGAGTTAATTAAAGAATCAGTCACTTGATATATTAAAGAGTCCATCTCTACTACGTCATCATAATTAGGAAGACCGTCTGGTCTACCACTACCACTCAAGTAATTCATGATACCAAACAAATTTGATACAGCTTTAGGTAGTTCTATAAAGCCAAGGTCTTCAAAAATATTATTCATTTTTCTTTGTTCGTCTTTAGATTTTACTGTATTGAGAGTAATAGATACTGCATTATTTAAAGTAGAAGCTCCTGTTCTTTTAGCGGCAGCCTCATTCCCTCCTTTTATTACAGAGTTTCCAAACCACTTTTGGAAATTTGTTTGATTCATCTTTAGTATTTCGTATCTATTTTCTTGTAGGGTTTTCTCTAAAACAATCTTTCTATCTTTAGCTTTTCTTTTTTGTATGATACCTAGATCAAGTGCTTCAAATATTTTGTAAGGATCATTATATCCTGTGTTAAATAGAGCGTTAGATAAAGCGTTAAGATATGACTTAAGCCTAGATAAGGCAACAGCTACTACACCTCTTGGTTTATATTGTCCTGCCATGTAAGCAGCAAACGTATCAGATATAGCTTCTTCTAATTGTTGCTCTGCTGTTAGATTACTATATCTTGTTTTAATTTTAAAATTATTTATCCAGCTATTTTTTGCATACTTTAATAGTATTTGTTTTTCTTTAGGTGTAAAGAATCCATTATTAAAAAAAGCATGCATAGCTTCGTGATGTAATGTGTATATACGTGGGTCTGCCTTGATGCCAATTTCTTCTAAAGGAGCTACAGCCGTACGTGAGATTAATATAGTTTCATTTATGTCTACATCAGGAGTAGTTTCGAGCGCCCTGTCAATAGACATACCCTCTTTAACTTTTATACCTATAGATCTTAATCTGATACCAGCTTCAATCACTGTTGAATCAACTAAGTAAGCTCCGTTTAAAGGCGTGCCCCCTTCTTTAGTTAAGAACTGATTCACGACATCTAGTTGCACAGTATCCAGACCTAAACGATCTAGCTCTGCTCGTAAGGATTCAAATAGTTTAGGTAAGCTATCAGCAAAATCTTGTTTCAGTCTTGGGTTGCCTGCTGGTATTGACCAGAGCTTTGCTATTTCTTTTGTATAGATAGGAGTTGTCTTCCCTTTTATATCTTTTTCTATCTTACTAATACTACCTAAGTTAAGGTTACTTACTTCTTGATCTGTTAATATATCTGATCCTAATGTTACAAGCAATTGATCTAGATCAGATCTTAATTGTAACGCTTCTTCTAGTAACTTACTTGTTTCCTCAATTTGAAATTGTTTATCTTCAGGAGTTATGTTAGTAGTATTTTGAATAGTTTGTATTCTATTTATTAACCCCCTTGTATACGCAGGTAATTCTTTAATTTGATTAATATTATTAGGTAGTGATTGAGCTCCTCTTCCTGTAACAAGCGCTCTTAATCTATTGTATCTATCTACAGCTTCTGTATTCTTTAATCTGTAAGCAGATATTAAATCTCTTTTTTGTTTTTTAATTCTTCTAAGTTCTTCAGGATTAGACTCATTGCTTATTAAATCATTAAGAGATCTTAAGTCCCTGTTATAATCACTTCGTTTATAATCTTCTATAAATCCTAAAGAGTAACCAGCTTTTCTTGCTTCATTCTCTGATAACTTTGGTATAACTCTTTCACCACTTTGATATCTGTTTACAACTTCTTCAGGAGCAAAAGCTTTCTTGTTCTTGATAATAGTTTCAATTAGTTCACGTCCTTTAGTTTTGCCAGAAGAACCTATCTCAACATTACTCTCTAACCTTTCTATAAAAGAAGCACCATTAGGTCCTTTAAAATATCCTAGGTTTTCTAATGCTTCTCTTTCTTTTACAGATACTTCATTACGATTATCTTCAGCTATAACTATCGCGTCGTCCGCACTAAGCTTATCGACATTACTATATCCTCTTTCCTTTAATCTTTTCTTAGCGGCCTTTACAGTGTTAGCATTGTGTTGAGGATACTCTTGGCTGTTATACTCTCTGTCTGTTTTTTCTTTTTCAGTTTCTACATACACAGCACCAGGAGCATTTTTCTTTAGTGCCTCTTGAAAGGGCACTCCTTTTTCTACATCGATATTAATCTTTTCCGCTTGCTCTGCGGTGACACCTGTTATTTCTGCTTTAGGATTCACAGGAGCTTTCTCTTCCACCACAGGTGGTACATATTCTGTAAGCTCTGAGTTTAGTTGATCAATAGGTATAGTTAGTATAGGGTTCTCAATACTAACATTTGGATTTGTGTGTGTTAGTATCGCATAAGTAACCCCTTTATTATTTACTACTTCTTTTAGTTCATAGGTAGGAACATAAGGATTGCCGTCTTTGTCATTTATAATATTATCATCTGCATCATACGCATCTGGAAAACTTTTAGCTGTATATCTTTTGCCAACATATTCATTTACTATTGGATCATTCTCAGGTAATATACTGTCTGATGTAAAATTGTTTTTCTGACCAGGCTGTTGTCCAGCGTACTGGCCAACCCCAGCTGCGGCACCAAAAGGAGCACCACCTATAGTTCCTGCTATAAATGAATCTCTTAAACCTTTTATTACTTCTGGGTCTGTAAATTTTTTCTTAAGAGAAAGTCCTTCTTCTCCAGCTTGTGCTGAATATACAAGAGACTCTTGAGTAGCTTCTGTTACTCCTTCTGAAACAGAACTTTTAGCTGCTTCTTTACCTACACTTGAAAAGAATTTCTTTTTAACTGGTTGATCTAAAGCTTCTTTACCCAATGATTTTATTATTGATTTTGTAAATCTACCAGGAGCTCCAAATGCTGCTTCAGCTACACCAATAGCTGTTCCGAACGTTAAAGTTCTAAGTGCATTAGGGTCATCAGTTTTCTCTAATTGTCCTTCCCTTACCATCCCTATACCTAGCGCAGTTCCTGCTGCAGCTGTTGCTATAAGAGCACTAACTCCTACTAAAGGACCAGCCATTCCTGCTAAAATTAAAGGAACTGCTACTGCATAGGCATTACCAAGAGTATCTTTAGCGAATCTAGTAAACTCAGTTAGCTGTTCTTCGCTTTCTAGAATTTTATCTACTGAGACTTCGTAAGGTCGTACATTCCCTTCGTCATCAGTAAAGTATTGTTTAGCAGCTGATTGAGTCTTGTACAATTCTAAAGTCTTTAAAGCTTGTTGGCGACCTTCTTCGTCATTAACTATGTCATAGAAGGTGTCCTTTAGATATGGTAAAGTGTTTTTAAAAACTAAATCGAATCCTTTGTCAAAACCCCTATCAAAATATCCTATCTTATCTAGAGTTGGAGCTTTTATTTTTTGAGCAGGTATTCTATCTTCTGCAGAAAGTCCAGGAGGATATAAGTATCCTTGGCTAAGCAAATTGTTAGCAAGTTCTGTTGATTGTAAGTACTGTTCAATCTCTTCAGGAGACTGGTCTTTTCTAAATTCAATGAGAGGGGCACCTGGATCTTCAGAGATTTGATAGTAAACTAGATCTTCTTTAGGTGTTTGTGGTGTGGTAGTAGTAGGAGTAGGCGCGCGAAGTTCGTCTATGGTTGGGTATGTTAAGCTAGATATAGCTTGTTGTGTTGTGTTTTCTTCTGCCATTTATTCCTTACACTTCCGTGTATTCAAAAAGTTAAACTTTTTTAGTTTAAATTAACTTAGTGTGTAGCCTTTAATTACCTCAGGACCATTTGTAGTATTAGTATTATTAGTATTATTACCGCCCATAGGATTATTGTTTAAAAAGTCTTGACCTACTTTACTTAGATCTCCTCCCGCTAATGTACTTGCTGTAATCAAGTTAGCTAGTTGAGATCCGCTTCCTGAATTTTGCACTTGCAGTCTAACCATTTCATCAAAAGCTTTTTTATAATCTTCACTACCCTCAGGGTATCCTAGCTGAGTAGCGTATAAATTAGCATTCTCTATTACCTCGTCAGGTCTTAACGCTTCTCTTGCTTTCGCTTGGTTTAAGGCATCTAATATTGATTGACTCCTAGCAGCACCCGCAGCTTTCTTTGTGGCTAAGTCTACATCTCTTTCTTTTTCAGAGCCTTCAATAATACCAGGAACTAAACCTTTACCTGCCAGTAAACTTTTAGCTATCTCTGTTAAGAACGTAGGACTCTCTGACATCAAGTTGTTTAATATCATTCCTATTTTACTTGGCGGTTCTGGCTTGTCCTTTAAAGTAATTTCAAAATCATCTTCTTTTTTACTGTCTGATTTCTTTTCTTTAGATTTATTTCCACCAGTAGCTTGGTCTCCTGTACCTCCAGGAGCATTTTTAATTGGGTCTGGTTTAAACGGTTTAGTGTTAAGGATTTTTATTACATCGTCAGACATAATCATATCACTGAGATTAATATTAGCGTCTGATTGACCTGGAGGTGCTAGATTCATAGTCTCTGTATTTTTTCTAGCTTGTGCTTTTTCTTTAGATTTCTTTGCAATATCAGAGTTCATAATAAGATCTCCGATTCCTGATAAGGTTCCTTTAGCATCTTGAGTACTATCGGAAACAACTTCACTAACATTTTTATTAGTATCGGAAATAAAATTTTTAATATTGTCTGCTAATTTACCTTCAGACATATTTTTAAGTATTGAATTTATATCAAATTTATATCCTTTAGGATTTGGATTTAGCATGTTTTCAAGATCATCAGCTGTTACATTTTTTTTATTAGATAAGAACTCAACATCTTCTTTTGAGTATGGAACGTCCACAGGAGAACGCAAATACGGTTTCATGTTTTTATCTTTTAATATACCACCAGGAGTATTGCTGTTCATATTTCCTTGTTTCAATAATAGTCCTGTTATGTAATCATCAAAGCTACCATTACCACCAAGAGTTAATTCAGTTTCGCCCTCTGTATTTTTCGTAGGGTTAAAATAAAAATCTAAAAAATCTTTGTCCATATTATTTCCTAACCGAATGATCCTGTTAAATCACTCCAACTTAAACCTAAGTTTCCTGCAGCCCCTAGTGCTCCAATACCTGCCCCTGCTAGTTGTGAGAACATACTTGCTTGAGGTACGCTTGTGCTTCCTGTTGTAGTTGTACCGTACGGAACGCCTCTAAGAATGTTTGAATAAAATCCTAGTTGTGATTTAGGGTAATCTCTTTCTTGTAAGAAAGTTTGATATCCTAAGTCTAAAGCTTGTTGATCCATACCTCTTCCTAATGCCCCTATGCCTAACTGTTGCTGTATATCAGCAGAGTCTAAAGCTTGAGCAGTTGTAGCTTGTTGTCCCATACCTATAGCAGAAGCTAGTTGTTGTTTCTTTTCTGTTTGCGCAGCATTCAGAGCTTGTCCATAGGCTTGTGCTTGTGCTCTGGTGTAAATGTCAGCTAACCCTTGATTTAAATTTCTTTGACTTTCTGCTTCTAGTAATCCTTGACGTGACCCACCAAAAGCTCCAACGTTTGCAGCGTTTGCTCCTATCTCTTGACTTTGTATTTTAGAAGCTCTTTCAAGTTCTCTAGCGGCTACGTCTGCCACGTTAGTTATATACGGATTCATGTAGTCTTGAATATCTGCGTCTGTAATAGGTGCCCCTGAGGCTGTGGCTGCTGTAAAAGCAGATGATCCTCTTAGCCCGCCTAATCCGCTAGAAGCTTGTGATTGCTTTATAGCGTCTTGTTCAATTTGAGTTAGGCCTGCTAATCTTGGTCCTGTGTAAGGTATGAATCCTTCTTTAGCTACGTCACCTGATACTGCTACTAAAGATTCAGCAGCCTTTTCTAAATAGTCAGGTAGTTTTACTTGAGAACTTGTTTGTTGTGCTTCGTTGCTGCCAAATAAAAAATCTAAAAATGCCATTATGCTGTAGCCCTTTCCATTGCTTCTTTGTATGATTCTAGTAAAGCTCCGTCAGTACTACCTTTAAAAGCTCTGTCTAATATTGATTGATAATCCATAGGTTGTCTAAATCTTCTAGCGTAGTCAAAGAAATCAATTTCATCTTCGTCTCCATCTTCTTCTTCACTACTTTCCTCTGTTGTGGAAGTTGTGGTTTTAGGTCCTTCTTTGCTACTTAAGAAATCTTGCCTAGCTTTTTGTGCTAGCATGTTATCATATGCCTTTAGTCTTTGATCAAAAGACATGTCATCATAAGAATCACCAGGTAGAAGATCTAATAGCTTAGTTAACATAGAATTATCAGCTATCATCTTCGCGAAACTACCTATACCTGAAGAGCCTCCTCCCAATGCATACTTTAATCTTTTCCCATCATCAGTCGTGTAGTCAAATCCCAAGACACTTTCTTTTCTAAGTCCTGCTTCTTCTAAACCCTGATTAAACATTTTATTGTAGTCACTACTAAAGATAGTATTATTAGCTTGGCCTTTTAAAGCATTCAATCCTTTGAGTGCTGAATCCCCTATTGTATAATCTTTGCCACCCATTTGATCTGCTGATCCTGTTATGTACGCATTGATTAAAGCTTGCTGTGCGAAGTTATTACTTATATTTTCGTCGTCTGCAAACTCAGCTGCTCCAATACCACCAGCGACCATAGGAACAAATTCTCTTGCATCTTCTTTAGCTGGGTCTGTATACACAGAACCAGACTTTTCGCGACTACTCATCGCGTCTATTAAATCTTGTGAAACTCTACTTTCTTTCTTAGCACTATCAGCCTGACTTCTATCATAAGCTGCTTTAGCTCCAGACCTATCTCTACTATATCCTCCGTATTGACCTCCACCAGTTGTGTAAAAAGAAGGTATGCCAGTAGGATTAACGGGCTCACCTGCTCCGCCTAACAGTTTTAATATGCCTGCCTCTTGCTCGTTGATGTAAGCTAGACGCTCCCCATCAGGAGCCATAGCATTTAAAGTATTAGCTTGTCCTTGAATTTGATCTTGCACATTCATTAGTGCTTGGTTGTAAAAATCTGGAGCAGGTTTAGAAGCTTCTGGTAATTGTATAATTCCCTGTGCCCCTCTCCTATTCTCCTTACGTAGTAACGCAGCGATCCCAGGAGATACTGTATTGTTTTGAACTACCATGTCACCAGGATTTACTGGACCAGCATAATTTTGTTGAGTTGAACCATACGCCATCGTAATATTATATCCTTTTTAGCCCCAGTTTGCA
>TARA_R110002050_G_scaffold35679_1_pt1 | contig 11324 bp, 2 predicted proteins | sample TARA_R110002050 | Tara Oceans TARA_R110002050 (sample SAMEA4396988) | marine metagenome | biome: Polar Biome; feature: [DCM] deep chlorophyll maximum layer (ENVO:01000326); material: water (ENVO:00002006), including particulate matter (ENVO:01000060) such as... | depth 25 m
TGCTGATGCAGCTAGAGCTGCTGCCAAGCAACAAACAATGGAAGGTATTGGTATGATTGGTGGCGCGGCAATGGGAGCGGCACAACAAGGGCAAGCTAATATAGAGGGTGGTGGAACTTTTTTAAAACCTAAATAAAAACAAACAATATGGCAAGTGATAGTAATTTAATAAAAGGAGCGGGTCAAGTAGCTTATGGAGCTGCTGCGTCAATAAAAGCCGGAGGAGCTGGTGCTGACATGTTATTTAACATTAGCTCAAACGTACAGGCAAATGAGTTAGCAGAAACAAAGCAAGAAACTGGAGAAGCAAAAGCACGTAAACTTGACATGGACGGAAAGCTGTATGATGTTATGGAAAGTGTTAATGCTTCTAGTCAAACTTTAAGCGAGCAACATTATAACAAAGTTAAAGGCGCTGTTGAAGGTTTAAAAATGGATTATGATGCTTGTAATCTTAAAGACGATGCTTGTAGAAGAGAAGTTATGTCTAAAATGAATGCTCAGACAACTCGTATGGATCAACAGAAAGAATTAAGAGATGGTAACAAAGAAGCTTACAACAATGGTTTACTTAGTGGTCAACTAACAGATGCTGAAAAAAACATCATGGCTATATACATGGATCCAAACGGTAGTGAATACGAGTTAGATTATGATAAAGATCCTTTAGAAGGAGGCGAAGGTGTATACAAAATAGCAAACCCAAACTATGATGAGAACCTACCTGAAGATGATAAAAACTCAAAAACTTTAGAATATACAGAGTCAGAAATTACAAGTATGTTTGACAAAACAATTGATATAGATGGAAAAACTGCTGCTAGCGAGTATGGGTTGTCAGTGCAACAAGATGGACTAGATGGTAAAGAGTACAACTCTAATAAAACTGTAGCAAAGTTTAACGAATTAGTAACTGATAAAAACATAAGTTCTTTTACACATGATGATATGGGTTTTGGAAGTTTCAAAGAAGACATGATGACAGAGGGTGGACCATTGGATCAAGCTTTGTTAATTGCGGCAAAAGATCCAAACAATGATTTTGGTTTAACACCAGGAGAGGGAGATGAAGGTGGTCCTTGGTATACTAATATTGATGCTAATGATAGAGCTATGATGTTTGATGCTTTAACAAATAAAGATAGAACTATAATAGATCCTGTAACGGGTGAGGAAAGAAAAGCTTATGATGCAAAACTTCACAAAGATACAATTGTAAACTACATGGAAACAATGTCTAAGAAGAATTTTGATGAAGGTAAAAAATCTAGAGAAGATGAAATTGCTAGAAAAGAAGCTGAAGCTAGAGAGAAGCAAAGAATAAGAAACGAAGATAGAAATGACAAATACAACTTGTTAAACATGAGGCTTAATGATCTTACTGAGAAAGAAGCAGATGAGAAAAACCTAGGTAAAACTCTTAATTTAGCTACATCAAACTTGTCTGGTCCTCCTAGTGATGACACATACAAATCTTTAGATGGTAGAAAATTATCTACAGGAAAACCTGGTTACGTTAGAATGGAAGGTGGTCAAGCTTTTATATATGAAGGTTATCCAGGTACAGATGATTATAAGATGGTTCAACCACTAGACATGGACGACCCTAACAAGAGACAAGAACAATTGTTTTCTCAGTTTGGAATACCTTTCCAACACATGGATAGAAACTTCAGCATAAGCAGTGACAAAGAAACAGGCTCAAACAATGGTGACGGTACCGACACTGACTTTGTTAATAGTTTTTTTGACGGTGAATCCAAAACCATTCAACCTCCAACTACTGTAAGCGACAACACTTAAATATAAAATATGTCATTAAACACTATAGAAGAAGTTAATGCTAAGCTAGACTCAATTAATGCCAACCCTGCACAGAGAAAAACTATTATAGCAGAGTGGGAGAGTAGAGATGCAACTTTACCTATATCTAAATCATTACAAGCAAAGAAAGAAGACTTGCCATCTATGGAGTTTGTAGATCAAAAGACTGACTTTGCTAATCAAATGTATAGACCTTCTATGTGGGGCGGAGAAACACTTATTGACCCTGACTTGTTTAAGAATAAAATATTAAAAAACCCAAAGTACAAAGGGGTTTCTGTAGACTCAGGTGATAAAGCTGACACTAATTATGGTAGGAAAAAAAATACTACAATAAGAACTGCTGATGGTAAGGTTTTTGGCACAGACAAAGAAAGTCTTACAAACTTTGATAAGTACATGGCTAGTAGAACTAAAGAGCAACAACGATTAGACGTTGCGCTTGGTAATATTAGCGGAGGTTATAATGGTTTTAATAATTCTAAAAGATTTCAAGAGTTAGGTTACGAGGTGCAATGGTTAGATAAACATTCATCAAGCGCTAGTGGAGAACGTTACAACTTTAAAACTGGTGAAGGTGGAAGCTGGTCTGGTAAAAAATACGGGAGGGGTAAAACCGAGATGAGGTTGATGAAAAATGGTATTGAAGTACCTATGACTGATATTAGTGAAGAAAATATCATGGGTCATTTGTACAACAATATAACTGACGAAGAGTTATTAAGGGTTGAGGCTTTAAACACACAAGATCAAGAAGCTTATTTAAATGCACAAGCGTTTGAAAAAGATCAAGCAATGATGAGGTTTGGTGATAATCAAGTTACAGCTGATTACAATGAATCTCCAGCTTTTAAAAATAGGTTTCTTGACGATGCTAAGGATAATGGTTTTAGCGATGCTGGTTTAGAAATATTAGATAAGTTTATAAAGAACGAAGGAAATCCTTCAAATGCTTTAGACGAAATAGTTACAGCTTTAGAACCACAAGATCAAAGAGCTTTAAACCAAACTCTTTTAGTTAGAAAAGCTAATAAAACATACGACAAGGGTAAAAAAGAGTTTTATGATGGTATGATAAACACTAGAGTTGAGTCTATGATGACATCATATTATGACGACATTAAAGACACTGGAGGTATAATGGCTGGAGCTGAAAGTCAAAAGTTAACATTAGAAAACAAAAAAGAATCTCTTAATTTAGAATTTAAAGCTTTAGAAGCTAGAGGTAATGAAATAGCTGAGAAAAACCAAGCTTGGATGTCTGATATATCTGGTGATGCTGAAAAAATGAATGTTGGTATTGGATTGTCTGGTGGAAGATATTATGCTGAAGGTGGTTCGATTGAAAACAATAAAGAAGTTTCAGCAAGACTTAAAGAGTTAAACGCTAGTATAGAAAGAAACTCTAACACTTTTGAAAAGGATAGATCTAGAATGGTGGAGAACCATGGAAAATACTTACTAGAAGAAGACTTGCTTTATAGTCAAAATGATTTAACATCTAGAGAGTTTGGTGATTGGAATTCTTTTGTAACAAGAATGGGTGGTTTTGAAAGAATAGCTTTAGCAGTACCTACTTTACTTGGTAGCACTGGTGCTGTAGAAAGAAGAAAAGAAATACAAGAAGAAGTTTCTACTGTGTTAAAAAAAGCTGGTGATTATCAAGAGGCTTTAGCTAGTGGTGAAATGTTTTCTTATTTAGTTGCAAATGCTGGTGATCAACTTCCTAACATGGCATCAGCTATGGTTGCTACATATTTTGGTGGTCCATTAGGTTCTCCTATACTTTTTGGTATTGACTCTGCTGCTAGTAGTTGGGTTGAAACAGACACTTTAGAAAAAGCTGGTAATAAAGCTCAAAAAGATTTAATAGAACTAGAAAAGATCAAGGACAAACTTGATTATGATGATTACAAAAAACATAAAATAGCTTTACAAACTCAAATATCAGCTGGAGATCTTAGCCCAATGCAAAGGTATACTGCTGCTACTTTCTCTGGTGCAATTGAATTTGGAATACAATTTGGTTTAGGTAAAATAGGTTTAGGTACTTCTGGTTGGGCTGGTAAAATGGTTGGTAGAACAGCGACTGCATCAACAAGAGAACTTGGTGAGGCTGTATTTACTTCTAACTGGAAAGCTTTAGGAAACTTTGGTAAACAAACCTTAATAGATCAAGCTGGTGAACTTGTTGAAGAATTAAGTATAGAAGGTCTTACAGAAATAAGTAACGCTTATGTTCTCGGTAGAGATTTAGACTTTTCTCAATTAGATGATGTTGCTGTTAGTACTATTGCTACTGGTGGTATGATGGCAACTGGTAATGCACACACTGCTGTTGTAAACCAATACTCAACAAAAGAAATAAGAGCTAAAGGATCTGAAGCTTTTGCAGAAATTAAAACTATAAGAGAAAGAATGTCTACGTTGTCTAGTGATAAGAAAAACGATACTTATAGGCAACAATTAAAAGCGCAACTGTTATCTAAAATGGAAGTTTTTGGAGACTTAACCGCTGAAATGGAGGTTGCAGCTATGATTGGTGGAGCTGACAATTTAAAAAATGTATTAAAAAATAATCTAAACTTACAAGGTTTAGACACTGAGGCTGGTATACTACCTGGTGATAATGTTGATATTCAGCAAGAAAAGAGAGAAGCACACGTAGAAACTTTAACAAAATCAGAAAAAGAAGACTATCAAAATAGAAGAGATCAAGCAACAGAAGAGCAAGCTAGACTAGTAGAGGTTGATTACAATGAAAGTAGCATAGAAGAGCTTTATGGACCTGCTGGTTTAAAAATGGAAGAAAGATTAAAAAGTAAAAAAGGTTTTCCATCAGACAAAAAGTCACAGATGGTTATGATACACAGAGCTCTTCAAAAACAAGCTGTTGATAGAAACGTTAGGTATTATAAAAAACAAGACAAACTAAGAGGTAACAACGCTCAAGCTATGATAAACCAAACTCTTTACGGTGATGAAAAGTGGAGTGGTAAAAGAAATAAGAAAGCTGAAAATATGATTTGGCAAGACATGGGTAAAAACTTACTTATAAGACAAGCCACGGCTACTTCGTTGTACAGAGATGGTGGTAAGTCAATTAACTCTATGTTATCTGAAAAAGAGCTTGCTGATATTACATACGTGCAAGTTGAGGATGTAGCGGAGTTAGAAGCTAGAATGGAAGAGTCTTCGTTATCAGCAGAAGAAAAAAGAGAAAATGTACGAAAACTAAGAAACGGAGAGGTAAGAGGTTTAATTGTTGATGGTAAGTATATAACTACAGATGCTAAGTCCGCTAAAACAGCTTTAAAAGAAGGTGACATACTTCAAGGTACTGTTATAGCTCACGAGATAAGTCACGCTATTGATGATTTAGCTATGGGTCAAGATGAGTTAATAAATTATGCAGGGCTTTTAGAGGGTGAAATTAAAAAAGAATATTCAGCAGTTGATCAAATAGCAAAGCAAAGGTTAGCAATGGAAAAAGGTAGCGATGGTAAACCATTATACGATCCTAGTTTACCTTTTGAAGAACAGAGTGCTCAAGGTAAAGATGAGTATGCTAGAGCTGTACAAGAAGTTTTTCAGGGGGATAGGAACAGTCCTTTCTCAAAAAAACTTAGAAAGTCAAGTCAAGGTTTAAGAAATAAATTAGCTGGTGTTGTTAACGCTGACTACAAGTTTAGAAAAGGAACTGATGCAACTTTTTACATGTCTCAGTTTATAGAAAACTTTGAAGGTGGTAGAATATCTGATGTTGCTAAAAGAAAAATAAAAGCTAGAAAAGGAAAAAGCAATACTACTGGAACGAAAGAGTCTTCAAACTTTAAAGGTATATTGTCAGATTTTAAAACTAAAGAAAAAATATCTTCAGACATAAAAAAGACTGACAAAGGTGCTAAAAGAAAACTTGTAAACCAGTTAATGATAGGTGCGGAAAGTAAAGTAGAGGGTGTACCCTTTAATTTACAAAAATCTAAACTAGCTCAAGAAGCTGGTGGTATAGTAGAATCAATAACACAAAGACTTTTTGATGGTATACCAGACAGTGAGCTTAACAACGTTACAAGAAAAGATTACAAAGATAGACTTGTTACAGATTTAAGCACATTGATAATAAATGAGTACGAGGAAGTTTCTATTGTTAAAGGTAAGAAAGTTAAAAACAGTTTAGACACGTTTATCAGCAGTAGACTAAATGCTAGAGCCAATGCCGTTGCTAAAAGCATGGGTATAGAGTCTAGTGTAGATTTTGGAGGTGCTGGGTTTAAAGTAGGTTTAGATAAAGCTAAAAATGTAACAAACGATGATAACAACGATACACCTGCTCAGACTCAAGAAAAACAAATATTATCTTTAAGAAGAAAACTAGGTATACAGAAAGGAAGTGATCTTTATAATGAAATTATAGATGGTGTTTTAACAAATCTTGTTACTGCTGGAGATATTAACTCTGCTGGTTTTAAAAAGAAATTGATGGATGGTTTTGCTGACGCTTATGTTAATAAGATTAAAAAGTTAATTGGAACTCCAAAGAGTGCTACTTATAAAAAGTTTTTAAACGAAACGGCTTCTGGTGTGTATAGCAAGATGTCTTTGCAAACTCTTAATCAAAGGTTTCAATACTTCACAGAAGCAGTTATAGACGATAGTGGTAAGCAGAAAAGAAAAAATGTAGAGAAGTCTGATAAAGATTTAAAAGTTAAAAGTAAAACAGCTGGTAATGCTGAGTTTACTAAAAAACCAGCAACTAAACAAGTTTTAGAAGACTGGGTTAATTACTTTTTAAACCCTCAATCAGTAACGCCTGGTGTTGGAAGAGCTGATTCAAGAAGAACTAGTATTAGCGAAGCTATAGGTGTAGAGCTTGGTTTTGATGCAATGATGGAAGTTTTAGAAAACCCAGAAACTTTTGAAAAATTTAAAGCACTGGCTGAATTTAGAGGTTTTGAAGTATCAGATAATTACTTGTCTTTACTATCTAAAGTTATTGATAGATCACCTGGTACTAAATTTAGTAACAAAAGTGGTGATGCGTTGTTTGATAATATTAGTAAGCAAAACTCAATAACACAATTAAGAAACTTTTTAGAAGAAAACAAAGCTACAGAGGGTGTTGATATAATTCCTCTACTTGATGAGTGGGTAAAAACAGTTAGCCCTGGGGCACAAAACTTTATAGCACCTCACATAAGTAAAATTAAAGGTATTTACAAGAAGCAAGGTAAAACCGTTACAATGAAAGAGTTTAGAGAGTCTTTGACAGAATCACAATTACTAGCTGGACAAAGTTTAGGTTTTGATTTTTTCAATGGGTTTGATTCAATGGTTGACAAGATCGGTGGACAAAAAAGAATAGACACAACAACAGAAGCTGGTAGAATAGAATACTTAAGACATGTTGGTGATTTTACTAACATTCTTGATCCTGAGTTTTTAAAAATAAGTATGCTCCACCAGACATTTACTGGTAGTTCAAACTTATCTAAAGATGGAAAGAGGTTTTCTAAGTCTAAAAAGAAAATGGTACAAGATTCTTTTAAAACAAAAGACGTAAAAAGTAAATACAAAAAGAATAAAAAATATCAAGGTGAGTTTAAAGGTGATAAAAAACTAATAAAACCTATAAACACTGCGGTTGAAGACAAGATGCTTGCTTTAGTTAAAAAAATGCCAGACAACCCAACAGCGGCAGAGGTTAAAGCGTTGTCTAACGAGTTAAACACTATAATAACTCCTGCAAAAAGAAAAGCAATACAACAAACAAGAGATTATTTTTACACAAAACTTAACGATTATATTAATGATCCTTCAACGTATGATGGTGGTGTGATAAATGAAAAGGAAAGGTTAAGTAGATTAGCTTATGTATCAACATTATTACAAGCTCAAACTAGTTCTAGTAGCGGTATAGCTAGACAAGGAGCAGTTGTATCATCAATAACATTAGATTACAGTAAAACTCAAAAAAGAGCGGTAACAGGTAAAGACAGACCCTACCAGTCAGAGCACAACATACAGTTATTAAATTTTAATGGTAATGTTTTAAAAAGTATAGTTAAAGGTAATTTTGATGTAGCATACCCTATAGTTTCTTCTAAGTACAACCAAACATTGTTAGACGCTGATGCTCAGTCTGTGTTAGACAGTAAAGAAGGAAAACTTAGTAAAGAGTTTGTTGATAAGTATGGAGTAAGAAATCTAGCAGATTACATTGGTAAAACTACTGGTGCACCTGGTTTTATAGCTGGTATGGATAGTGAGTCTATGTTTGTTGTTGCTTTAGGTAATGCTAGTAGAACAGTTGATTTAAAAACTGGTTTAACAATGGACCAAGTTATATACAATAAAATAAATGCTAATAAGTCGTTAGATTATTTAGATGGTGTGGCTAATCAGATTAAGAGTAAAATTGGTAATACCGAGTCTAGCAGAACAGTTTTGAGTAATAAGTCAACAGTGTTTGGAGATGCTACCAATACAGATTTGTTTGATAATATAATAACCAAATCAATTTTAGGCGTTGACCCAAAGTCAGATGTTTTCATGCTAGCTCAGAGAATAGATAATAAAGAAGACTACGACAAAGTAAGAAAAGCTAACGATAATATTTTAATAGATTACGGTTTAGCAAATAAAAGACAGCTAAAGAATTTAACTGAGGTTGAAAAAATAGAAAAACTTAAAACAGTAGACAAAGCTACTAAGTTTTCTAGAAAAGCTGATGTTAATCCTCTTGGTATGAGTACTTTTGATTTTGACGAAACAGCTGGTATAAGTGATAATTTTGTAATAGCTAAAAAAGATGGCAAAACACAAAGAATAGCATCAGACCAGTGGCCTGTTATTGGAGATCAAATGGTTAAAGATGGCTGGAAAATGGACTTCTCAGATTTTAATAAAGTAACAAACGGTAGACCTGGTCCATTAATGCAAAAGCTAAAGAATCAAATTAAAAAATACGGTAATAAAAATGTATTCATACTAACAGCAAGAGCTGCTGAAAGTGCACCAGCAATAAAAGCTTATCTTGAAAGCGAAGGTGTTAGCTTGCCAATAGAAAACATAACTGGTCTAGGTAATAGTACTGGTGAAGCTAAAGCTATGTGGATGCTTGAAAAGTTTGCTGAAGGATATAATGATATGTATTTTGTTGACGATGCTCTTCCTAATGTTAAGGCGGTTAAGGGTGTTTTAAGTCAATTAGATATAAAATCTAAAGTTGTTCAAACTAAGTTTAGTGGTAAAGCTGATTTAGATAGTGATTTCAACAATATAATAGAGCAAACTAAAAGTATTAAAAAAGAAGCTAGATACTCTGATGCTTTAGCAAAAACTAAAGGAGCAAGCATAGGTAAGTATCAATTCTTTTTACCACCTTCAGCTGAAGATTTTGAAGGGTTAATGTACCCTTTGTTAGGTAAAGGCAAGGTAGGTGATGCACAAAAACAATGGTTTAACAAACATTTATTCCAACCTTTTGCAAGAGCAAATAGAGATATTAACTCGGCAAAACAAAGAGTTGCTAATGAGTACAGAGGTCTTAAGAAGCAAAATAGTTCTGCTCGTAAAAAGCTTAGTAAAAAAATACCAGGCACTTCTTTTACTTTTGACCACGCAGTTCGAGTTTATTTATGGAACAAAGCTGGCTTTGAAATACCTGGATTATCTAAAAGAGATCAGGTAGCTTTAAAAAAAGCTATAGACGAAAACCCAGACGTAAAAGCTTTTTCAGATCAGTTAGGTGTAATATCACAACAAGAAGCGGGTTATACTAAACCTAGTTTAAATTGGGTTGTAGAAACAATAGCTAGTGATTTAAACAACATAACACAAAAAGTTGGTAGAAAAGCACATCTTGCTGAATGGATAGAAAACAAAAATGTTATATTTTCTAAAGAAAACCTTAACAAACTAGAATCTATATATGGGTCTAGATACAGAGAGGCTTTAGAAGATATGCTTTACAGAATGGAAAACGGTACTAATAGAAGTTCTGGTAGTAGTAGCAGGTTAGTTAATAACTACTCAAACTGGGTAAATAATTCTGTTGGTGCGATAATGTTCTTTAATGGTAGATCTGCGGTACTACAAACTCTTTCTACTATTAACTTTATAAACTGGAGTGACAACAACCCTTTAAAAGCTGCAGCTGCCTTTGCAAACCAACCTCAATATTGGAGTGACTTTGTAATGATATTTAACTCAGACATGTTAAAGCAAAGAAGATCTGGTTTAAAAACAGATGTTAATCAAGCTGAACTTGCTCAAGCTTTATCTGGTCAAACCAACAAAGCAAAAGCAGCACTAAACTATTTATTAAAAATAGGTTTCACACCTACACAAATAGCAGATAGTTTTGCAATATCCGCGGGTGGTTCTACGTTTTACAGAAACAGAGTTAAAACATATTTAGATCAAGGTATGGATCAGAAAGCCGCTGAAACTCAAGCGTTTGAAGACTTTCAAGAAATAGCTGAAAAAACTCAGCAGTCATCAAGAGCTGATATGATCTCACAACAACAAGCATCTCCACTTGGTAGACTAATACTTGCTTTTCAAAATACACCGATGCAGTATACTAGGTTAATTAAGAAAGCAACAATGGACTTGGCTAATGGTAGAGGTGATTGGAAAACTAACGTTTCACGTATAATTTACTACGGTGCTGTTCAAAATTTTATATTCTCTGCTTTACAATCAGCTTTGTTTGCTACAATATTTGGAGCAGAAGATGATGAAGAGGAGCTAGATAACAAAAAAACTAGAATAGCTAACACGATGATAGACTCTATACTAAGAGGTTCTGGTTTAGCTGGAGCGGCAATATCTACGGTTAAAAATATAATAATGACTTTTATGAAACAAGAGGAGAAAGGTTTTATGGCTGATCACACATATACAGTATTACAAGCTATTAACTTATCTCCACCTATTGGTTCTAAAGCTAGAAAGCTATATAGCGGTATACAAACATGGAGATTTAACAAAGACGTAATAAAGCACAAGGGTTTTAGTTTAGATAATCCTGCTTGGAATGGTTTAGGAAATGTAATAGACGCTGCTACAAACGTACCTGTTGGGAGAGTTGTTCAAAAACTAAACAACGTTTCAGAAGCTTTAGATTCTGAAAATAAAACATGGCAAAGAATAGCTTTGATGTTAGGGTGGAATACTTGGGACCTTGGCGTTGAAGATGAAGACTTAAATGTTTTGAGAAAAGAACTTAAAAAAGCAAAAAAGAAAAGTAAAAAGAAAAAGAAAAAAACAATAAGCACTGTAGACTTTATGGCTTTAGAGAAAAAACGAAAACAATCAAACAAATGAAAAAACTAATTATAACAATCATGATGTGTGTAGCTGTAAACGTTAATGCACAAGTTGATTTTAAAAAATATTTTAAATTTGCCACGTTTTATGCTGCGGCTAATGGCGGTAACTCAATATCAGATGTAGATGTGTTTTCTGTTACTAATGGTTTAAACACTGTTACA
>TARA_R110002050_G_scaffold341_1_pt1 | contig 11319 bp, 6 predicted proteins | sample TARA_R110002050 | Tara Oceans TARA_R110002050 (sample SAMEA4396988) | marine metagenome | biome: Polar Biome; feature: [DCM] deep chlorophyll maximum layer (ENVO:01000326); material: water (ENVO:00002006), including particulate matter (ENVO:01000060) such as... | depth 25 m
TAAATAATTCTCTTTACTATATTTCCCTTTACTTTGGTTATATAATACGACCAATAGTGAAATCATTCCCGCTAAAACATGGACAATATGTACCATGGCGATTAGAAAAACATAAGACATTTTTATACTGCTTGTTGGGCCTGTAAAATAATATCCCTGCGCTACCATTTCTGAAAAACCAGAAAATTGAAGTACTATAAAAGCAATACCTAACACGAACGTTAACCATAACCAAAGAGTACCCTTACTAGACCGCCCTTCTTTAATAGCGTTTTTTGCCAACATATAACAAAAGCTGCTAATAATAATGACAATAGTGCTATATATAAAAAACTGTGGCAAAGACACATCACTAGACCAATCTTCTCTTGAACTACTGACAATGTAAGCACTTGTCCAACCAGCAAATCCCATTAACAAACTCACGATTCCAAACCAAAGCATCATTTTTTTCGCCCTAGCATTTTTCTCTTGCTCCGTTCCTTGTGTCAAATCCATATTAACCTAAAAATTTATCTATTACATATACTATTTGCATCAAAGTTATATAACTGACGCTTGCTAACATTAATTTTCTTGCAGAAGCATTGTCCCTTTTCGAATATAACTTAAAGGCAAAGCCCAACATTACAGCCCCCATTAAAAATACAATTACGGCAGCTATAACCGATAACTGCAATCTACCCGTAATACCAAAAACAGGTATAACCGATACGACCATCATCCATATCGTATACATGATTATTTGCAGTACAGTAGCGGTATCCTTTTTACCGGTCGGCAACATTTTAAATCCACCACTTCGGTAATCGTCATCTAGCATCCATCCTAATGCCCAAAAATGAGGAAATTGCCAAAAAAATTGAATCATAAATAATGTTCCTGGCTCTATACCAAAATCATCAGTAGCAGCAACCCAACCTAGCATAAATGGAATTGCCCCAGGTATCGCCCCAACAAATACCGCCAATGGGGTTATAGTTTTCAACGGAGTATAAACACTGGTGTAAAGAAATATAGAAATAGCCCCAAACATGGCCGTTTTAGGATTCAATACATATAATGCCATTACACCAAGCAAGGTTAAAACAATTGCCATTGTCATAGCTGACTTGACAGAAATTCTACCCGTGGGAATAGGCCTATTTTTAGTACGCTTCATTAAAGCATCTAAATCTCTCTCTATTACTTGATTGTATGCGTTACTAGCGCCAACCATACAATAGCCTCCAAATGCCAACAGCAACACCTGAACCCATTGAATTTCATAGGCACCTAAAAAATACCCCGCAATCGAAGAAAAAACGACACTAATTGCCAACCTAGCTTTGGTAATCTCCTTAAAATCGTCAAAAATTAATGCTAGCGCACTACTTTTTGTCGAACTAACGGCCGTTTTCATATTTCATTTAAATAGATCTGCAAAGATAACCCCCTAGTCATATTTCTGCAACCTTAAACCTTTATTTCTAGTATATTTGAAAGTAATCGAAATAACTTCTTATCCCTTAAAAATGAAACAATTAAAATCTATTTACACTCTAGCGACCCTTATGCTTATCTCTACAATTACCTGGAGCCAAGAAGAGAACGTCACAATTACCATAGATACCCTTACTAGTGAAGTATATATGCTTACGGGCCAAGGTGGCAATATCGGACTCTATGTAAATGCAACCAATACATTTATGATCGATGACCAGTTTGCACGACTAAGTCCGAAAATAAAACAAGCGATAGCAACCCTAACCAGTAAGCCTATAACCTACTTATTCAACACTCATATGCACGGGGATCATACTGGAGGCAATGCAGAATTCAACACCTATACAACAACTTTAATTGCCCAAGATAATGTTCGAAAAAGCCTAGAGCAGCGAATTATTGAAAAACCTGAACTTAGTAAAGACATTTTACCTGAAATAAGTTTTTCAGAAGAGCTTAAAATATATCAAGACGATGAAACCATAATGGCATTTCATGTACATAACGCCCACACTAATGGTGATGCCATGATATATTTCATGAAAAATAATGTCCTGCATATGGGTGATACCTACTTCTCAGGACGCTATCCTTATATTGATTTAGATAACGGTGGAAGCGTTGATGGTTATATTACCGCACAAAAGAAGGCCCTAATACTAATTGATGACAATACGGTTATAATCCCCGGTCACGGCCGACCATCGAATAAAAAAGAACTTACCACTTACATAGCCATGTTAGATGACATTAAGAATAACACTTTAAAAGCGATACAATCAGGAAAAACATTAGAGCAAATTAAAACTGATACTTCTATTTCTGTTGCATATGACAATGATTACGGAACTGGCTTCATCAATCCTGAAAAATTGAGAAGTACATTTTATACCAGTTTAAAAAATTAGTAGTTGTAACTATTAAAAACAAAAAAATCCCAAGCTAGTAGCTCGGGATTTTTTTATATTGTAAAATAGATTTATAAACTATTGTAATTTAAAGTTAATTGGAATACTAAAAGGTACACGTACTGCTCTTCCTCTTTGCTTACCAGGGGTCATTTTCGGAAGTTTATTGATAATCCTTGCAGCTTCCGCTTCTAAATTCTTATCAGGACCACGCATTCTAACGTTACCGATACTACCATCTTTTTGAATAACGAACATTACACTAACTCTACCTTGAACACCCATTTCTTGAGCTATTTCTGGGTAACGGAAGTTTTTACCAATATGCTTTTGGATCATTGAATTGAAACAAGCTCTCTTATCGCTTTCATTTTCGCAACCTGGAAAAATCGGCACATCTTCAATTACAGCGAAAGGTACATCTACATCTTCTTCGATTTCATCAACGATTACATCGTCAACCTCAACGATTTCCTCATCTTGACTAGTTTCGGTAGACTCAATTACAGTTTCCTCAACCTCTTCCTCATCTTCAACAACCTCAATGATTTCAGGTGCTGCCGGTGGTGGTGGTGGTGGTGGAGTTTTAATCTGTTCGGTCATAGGAACCTCTTCATCTAAAAGGTCATCCACATTCATAGAAATATCATAATCATTGACCTCATCATAAGTCTTCCACTCAAATGCCACATAAGTAAATAGCATTACCGCGAACAATCCGATAACAAAATAAAGACTACTGTTCTTCGTTAAATCCGCCTTAGGATTCTTTTTAGGTTCCATATATATTCATTTTAGTGATTGCTAATTTAACTAAATATTCTATAAAAATGCAATTAATATTTTCATTTTAACGATGGCTTTCGAAAAAACAAAAATCGTAGGACCAACATTCCTACTATAGCTCCGGTAGAATTGGCCAATGCGTCAAGCGGATCACCATGTCTATCATTGGTAGCTACATGTTGTATAACCTCAATAATTATGCCGTAAACTATTGCAAATAAAACGATGTACCACAGTAACTTAAGCCTGCCATTTTTTTTAAATTCTCCCTTGGTTTTTGCCAAATAAGCCAACACGACCATTAGAAAATAAAAGGTGAAATGAACCGCCTTGTCTATATGTGGAATGTTGAACCGAGAAGTATCTACATCTGAAAAAGAAAATAAGCTGAAAAATGTTACAAACATCATCCAGCTTATGAATAGTACTTTAAAAACAAGGTTTTTAACCACCTATAATTTCTTTATATGCCACATCACTTAACAAATCATCTAATTGACTAGCGTCACTAAACTTTATTTTCACCATCCATCCATCACCATAAGGATCAGAATTAACCTTTTCTGGCTCATCTTCAAGCGATTCATTGAATTCAATTATCTCACCGGACAAGGGAGAAAATAAATCTGAAACAGTTTTTACAGCCTCAACAGTTCCGAAAATTGCTTCACGTTCTAAAGTTTCATCTAAAGTATCTACTTCGACATAAACAATATCACCTAATTCACCTTGGGCAAAATCAGTAATCCCTACGGTTGCAATATCACCGTCAATCTTTACCCATTCGTGGTCTTTTGTATACTTTAATTCAGCTGGTATATTCATTATAATCGTTTATTATTTTTTTTACTTCGGCAAATGTATAGTATTCCAATTAGCTTATCAAAAAATTAACCGATGTTATAGATTGAATTGAATTCTTGATAATAGAATATTTCTAAGGCTAATTGAGTCTTTTATTAATTACCGAAATTGTAGCGTATGGTAAACCCTGTATTAATCGTAGTTTGTGGAAATGCAGTAGAAACCGCAAATTTCGAAAAAGAATGATCATAAAAGAACAACGCATTCAGGTTCTTACTTAGTGCATAATCTGCAGTAAATTTAAGTGACATTAAATTCTGACCGGAAGTTATTTGATTGTTGTTAATATCCAGATTTCTAATAATCGTAATATTATCACGCAATGTTACGTCGGCCTTCAAATTTAAATCTCCTTTTAATCTCGTTTTATTTCCACCAATATTTGTCACAAATTTGACATCTTTAAATCGATATCCCATGCCAACAGTATATTCCTTACCATTAATTTCAGTCATAAGGTTGTTGTCAAAACTTAGTGATAAGGCCCTATCTGTTCTAACCTCGGCCAAAATACTGATAGAGTTTTTCATCTCAAAATCTACCCGTACTAGCGGATTAAATTGATCTGTAAGCACTACGTTATTCAAAATTAAATCTGACAACAAATCGCCATTTTCAGGATCAACTTGAGGTAAACCATCATTACGTAACTGTACTTTTTCAAGATTGGTCTGATACGAGTTGATACTATATGAAGAACGATACCCATGACTTAAAGAAAAACGTTTGAATTTCTTTTTAAACCATTTGCTCTTCATCAACCCTGTATACTTTATGCTCCAGTTAGGTATTGGTATATCCCTAAACGTATCTAAGTTAACACGATTAGCATCTTGACCTGTATATGCTGCAAAGAATGCAGGCAATAATACTTCTTGCTGGGTTTTGCCATACAATTGTGGAAAACCATCATCATCTGGATTACCGAACGGTTGAGACCTATCAGCAATTAATCTATTCGCTATAGTAATTCTATTATTCTTAAACTGCTGAAAAGTACTTGAGTCAAACTCATCACTTTTACCAAATGCGGTACCTATCATCAGGGTAGAAATACTAAAGCTACCATAGTTGTTACCTAACTGCACATTATATTCTTGATCTTCAACATTAAAGTTTTCTTGATAACTGTCAGAATATTGTCTGTCAGCCACCAAATCAATAGTAATGTCTTTTGTTGGTTGTGCCGTTGCAGTAATATTTAATTGCTTATTTGTTCTTTGGATGAATTGCTCATTAAATTCTGGAAAATTAGTCAACCAACCATTTTTAGCCGCTTCGAAACGAACATCGGCCTGACTACCGAAAACAAAACCTATTGTTGGCCGTGCCGTGCCTATAAACCCAACCGATTGCGTATACCCAGGTAGTACTGTACCATTATTCTCACTGTAGTTAAAGTTCAATCTTTTAACCATAGTAACTATATCAACTACAGTATTGAACATATCACTTGTCTTACCCTTAATTTTTTCTTGATCTTCTGCTGGTACTCCTGCTTTATCCCTTCTAATAGGTCCAGCGGCAGATGCTTTTGGAGCTTCGCGCTTTTTAAGCCCTATCATATCATAGAATTTTTGTAAAGTCAATGATGACGTAATGGTGTGTGTGTTTGCGTTCTGTACAGTATTGACATCACTGCCCACAACCGCTAGAATAGCATCACCGCCACGTTGCCAATCAAAATTACTGGTGTAGGTATATTGTGTGCTAATAAAATCTAATGCCGGTATTTTTGCAAAAGGAACTTCATAATTTAATTGCATCTGTTGCGAATGCCTGTTTGGCTCACCAATATCAAAGAAACCGTCCCATAGCCCTAATGCATTGTTAATTCTATCTACCGATTCTAAGGGTTCATCTTCATTAAGGTAATTGCGCACAATATTATTATTCGATGCCGTAAGATTTAATCGTAAAGATTTCGTCAAGTTATAATTAATAGCATACTGCCAATTAAATAGATAATTACGTTGTTGTAATTCTGGCAATTGAATTCTATCCTCATTCTCCTGATACACATCTCTAAATCGCTGCGCATTAAACTGTCTATTAATGTTAGAGTTTACACCTATGGTCGATGGTAATAGGTTTAAGTTTAAATCTTTTAACCATTTCCAGTACTTACCTGTAAAAAGTGAATCTTTTTTAGCAAATGGAGCAACTTCTAAAGGTTCAAAACTGTGGTTATACACAAAACCGGTATTCACCGTTTGGTCTCTTAATTGTGAAATCTCAAAATCGCGATGATCGGTTTCGTTATAACTATAGTTAAATGTAAAGTTCTCTATATCGTAAAAATTGGCGTCTGCCTCATCACCACGATCCTTACGAACTCCTATTAAATTAATACTTGTTCTCTTTGTATAATCTTCCGCTTGTTCTAAAACATCGTCTTTTCCTTCTTGTGTATCTTCAGCGGCTATTCTATCCTCAAGCTTTAAATCATCATAAACCGGGTCGAACTCAGGAGTAATTACTTGCTCAGATATTCCGTAGTTGAACGGCAACTGTATTCCCCATTTTTTAGGAAGCAATTGACCTACATTAACATTGGTAACAACATCATAAGAAATGGCATCTTCGCGGGCACGTTCATTTGGCATTTGATCAATAGAACCAAAACCAGAAGTACTCTTACTACCCGTTGCACTGATATTGGCAAAATCGGCTATATTGGCATCAATAGCAGCAATGGCCGCCCAACCGCCATTATTATCTAAACCGGCAAGGCGAAGTTCATTGAACCATACCTCACCTCTAGCGGGTAGGTTATCTTGGTTCTTAATACCCACCATTATAGTACGAATACTACCCAACGAAGGGTTACCTTTTATTCCAATTCTAATTCTTCCAGGTGTACGAACATCAAATTCATTTACTGGAATAACTTCACCGTTCTCTACTTCGAAAAATCGAATATCACTTAAATCTCCATCAGATATCCATAGAGACTTCACTTTGTTCAAATCACTAAGGGCAATATTCATCTCATTTGCTTCTGGCCATACCTCACTTTCCGAAACAGCTGTAAATGGAGTGAATTCTAACGGAAGTTCTATTTGATAAAAGTTTTGCGAGAAATCTGTTCCCATTCTTAAGAAACCTACCAATGGCGTAGAAGTATCTGCATAATCACTATCTACAATTTTTTCAGCGTGCATGAACATTTTCAAATTCTTATACTGACGAATATCGATATTTAAATTCTTGAATACACCGCGAGAATCTCGAGGCTCTAAATTCTCTACCAATAAAGAAAGTGATTGTTCATTTTGACGGATAATTGTATTGTTATTGTTTAATTGCTCTCTAATAACGCCAGGAGGTAATATATATGGAATAGGTGTTCTATTGCTATTTTCTTCAATATTTACCGTATTTACATCTAAGGTAGTACCGTCATCGGAAGGATCATTATCAACATCTTTATCTTGTAATGTTTTCGTATACGTACGCCAATCTCCCCTAACCAAATCTAAGGTTGCAAAACGAAGTACAGTAGGATTATTGAAGCCCGTCATATACATTCTCATGAAGCTTATCGACCTAAAATCAGTGATTCCACCAACAGCATCACTAAAATCACTTAATGGAATTTTATACTGAATCCATCTATAATTTACATCATCTCCATTTGGTATTCTAGTACCACTAGCTACACCTTCTCTAATATCGGTTACATACTTATCGTTAATTGATGTATTAGGTTTAATCGATATTCGATATTCGTAATAACTATTGACCGTATTCATAGTTAAATCTCTATCGATATCTTCAACATCAGGTAACGTTGTAGAACCTCTATCGGTATTTGTTACAGAAACGGGTGAGTTACCTTCAGGACTATTAAAATCTATATATCTTTCTAAAATGCTTCCTTCTCTATTCAAATAATAGGAGTAATTATCCAGGGCTGGATCACTACCATTGTTATTCGTAAAAACTGAACTTTCGTTAACATCATTCAATCCGTCAAAACCAATATCTTGCAAACTTCTATTAGCCTCACTGGCATCAAATGCATAAACTAAAGATTGTGTTGCAGGCACTTCACCCCATGAGGTAGGTGCTATAAAATCGTTGCTATCTACTCCTGGTAATCCATTTTCATATTGCTTTTTACCATCACGCAAAATATCCTCTGAAATATTACCCAAGTTTAGCACTAGTTCACCTGAACCCGATGCAATACCATCTACATACGGATCCATTACCCAAAACTGAACGAACTCAACATTACTTTGCTCAAAATCGGTACTACTTAACGAGCGCATCATACCACCCCATTTTTCACTAGGTGCATCAACATCAAAATTCGGGTTGTTATTATAAGGTCCTTTTACTGATGGATAGTACACCATATCTAAAGTAGTTTGCACCTGAGTTTGACCTTGAGCAACATCGGTCTGTGGAAAAACCTCATCGATATATATTCTACGTGTAGGGTTTGTAGAAACGTCATCATCACTTATTTCTGCAGGTCTTTGATTGGTATAAAAGATAGGATCTATGGTATACCATGATAATTTAGCCCTACCATAACCATTTAATAAGTTGTCCGCATCGTCAGGAGAACTACCGAAAAGTTGACCTCCGTTTCCAAATTCTAAAGGCATACTTGATATAGACCAACCTAACGAAGCTCTAATATCTATTAATGCTTGAGCACCTTCAAAATCATCTAAATAAGTGGTTGTTTCCCCATCGAAATCTGCATTTTTAGGAGAACTAGGTTTCAACATGGCCATCTCAGCTCTTATGGATACATTCGATGGAACATCGGTATCGATATTTGGTAGCTTGTTAACCATACGTGTCAACCAAGGCACTTCAGTAGAAAAATTTCCGTTTAGTCCAAAAATAGTATTGTTAACCGGTTCAACCCCAAAATTGGATTTCTGTGTTAACGGGCGCTCATTCAAGTTTAACAAGGTACCACCCAATACAAATTTTTCATTGATTTGATGCTCAACATTTACACCTGTAAATCGACGTGTCTGTTGCCCAAACACTGCATTGTTCTCAACAGAAATATTGATTGGAACATTAGAAGCCTCTAAACTAGGGTCTAAAATTTGTACTGTTCCTGCTTGGTAATTTACGGTATAATCAATACCCTCTTGTAATTGTCGACCTCCTGCAGTAACCCTAACTGAACCTCTCGGAACATTGAATGCGCCAATAGGAATACCGTTACTGCCTTCTGATTTATAATTACCTTTTAATAAGAACTTATTTTTTTCTGGATCCTGTAATGCGGCAGCCTTCGTCAGTTCATACATGTCTCTAAAGACATATTGCTCTTGGTTAGCATTATACCCAGATGTATTATTATATTGACCACTATTACCGTTCTCTAATTGTTCATATAGAAATTGACCAAACGGTTCTACTTTCGTGAAAATAATACGACCACCTTGTACATCAATAGTTTGACCAGCTACGAAATCAAAAAAACCATCACCCCCAGGTTGAATATCATTATAAACATTTAATCTATCTAGATTAAAGACATTCAAAAGAATTCTTTCCTCTAAACCTTCGGGCCACCCAGAACCAGGGCCTTCTTCAACAGGTGTAATATAATTCCTAGGCGTAGGATCAGAATACAAAATATTCATCTTAAAATCGTCTTCGCTTAAACGAAATGCACCGGTAGCATATATATTCTTCATCATCAAATCCCAAATTGGATCATTGATGTTCGTAATATTACTTTTTAATAATTTAAGTATAAGTGTATTGTTCTCAATAATAGGATTTGCACCTTGTGAAACCGTAGTAGCTTCTAACCCGCCATTGGCAAATTCACCAACCTGAAAAACTTCACCTTGAAAAGTGTATTGAAATGCAACACCCAATACTTCATCATTACTTAATCTTTGGTTTAAAGATATATAACCCAATTGGGTATTATATTCAAAATCTCTACCCTGCTCTAACTTTCTAGCATTCTCCAATAAAGCATAGTCAAAACCTTGGTTCGGACTATACCCTCCAGAAAAACTTGCAGTATTAAAACCGCCTTCTACAGTTGCTATTTCTCTAATGTTATCGTTTAATGCACCTCCATTTCCAATTAATGCCGGATCATAATCGTTTGCATTGTTTCTTGGTCTTAAATCGCCAACTCCGTTAAAGAAATTCGCTCCATTCCCATTATTCATTCCAACTCTAGTTTTGTCTCTATCAGACTCTCCTAAATCTTGAATCGCCACAACATTTCGCACATTCAATGTCTGTTGACTTCTATTAGTGACCCAAACTTCTATACGTGTAATTTGCACCTGACTTTGTATATATGGATACGTTGAAAGTGCACGATCATAATTATCCCTAAAATATTGTGATAAGAAAAAGTGTCTATTCTCATCATAGTCCAGTGCTGTTAATGAAAATTCATTTAATGTACCACCACCCTGAGCAACAACTGTATTATTTTGAGAACGTTGTTCAGAAAATACTGCAGTTACCGATGTCTTACCAAACTGCAATTTGGTCTTTACACCAAAAAGACTCTGCGCTCCTTGAATTAATGAACTATTTAAAGGCATGTTCACGTTACCAACTTCGATAGATTGAATAATATCATCTTCAGTTGGCGTATAATCTAGCTTAACAATATTCTGAAAATCGAAAGTCGCTTCGGTATCATAATTTGCGGTTACCTGTAAACGTTCTCCTATCTTACCCAACATACTGAGACTAATACGCTGATCAAAGTCGAACGAAAGATTAGTTCTATTACGAGGTGAAAGTGACGGATTATCATTTTTCTGCCAAATAACACCTAAATCCATAGCAACAGAACCTTGCGGAATAATTTCTATAGTATTACCACCAAAAATGGAAGTGAAAAAATTATTGTTCACATAAAAATTAGGAAGCAAGTTTTTACGTGCTTCTTCACTACCTGCCTTTCTGCCAGAAAAAGCATCGGACTTTTCTTTAAAATAAGATTTAATCCCTTCTTTCTCTATAAGATCAAAATATTGATCAGGAGTCAAAATTATTGGATATCCTATATTAAAATCCCCTACGCTTTCATTATAGATATAACGATCAAGTTTTGGGTCATAAATATATTTGGAAACGATACTTTCTGGATTCTCAAGAAGAATACGACCAAGGTCATGTCCTGTCTTTACAGAATCAATCTCTTGTTCTTCTGTTTCTTGCGCCATAACGACCGCCATGGAACCAAAAAACATGAAGAATAAAAAGATATACTTAAAAGAAGTTTTAAGATTTTTAATTGCCCCGATTTTTTAAA